>Ga0126342_10003315_pt1 | contig 26488 bp, 27 predicted proteins | sample Cyp1metagenome_FD_92528 | JGI IMG/M metagenome (GOLD analysis project Ga0126342, IMG submission 92528) | Coral microbial communities from Lord Howe Island, Old Settlement Bay, Australia - Cyphastrea 1 metagenome | ecosystem: Host-associated > Invertebrates > Cnidaria > Coral ...
TTCGGGTTTCGGGTTTCGGGTTTCGCAGTTCGAAACCAACTTTAACAGTCGGTTTCGGGTTTCGGGTTTCGGGTTTCGCTGGTCGAAACCAACTCTGCAGACCTCTCTCCGGATCACGTCTCGTTGCGAGTGGGTGGCTTCAAAAAAAAACACCAAACACATTGCAACTAAAAGCAGGTGAGCCACGTCCAAGACCCCCCTTATTCATTTTTAGTAAGAGAAGGACCTCGCGTAAGCAAAACCCTGGTGATCCTGGTGTGCGTAAGCCCGCGTAAGCATCAGCGTTAGCTATTCCTGCGCGCAAGCTAAAACTGCGGGTGCGTAAGCAGCGCGTAGGCTGCGGCGTAAGCATTCCCTTAGCGCCTTCAGAAGAACAAGACCTTTTGGACACAGCTCAAGTGAAATCCAAATGAAATCCATTCAAAAATCAACGCATTGCAGCTGAAATCAACTGGAACATGTGGTTGGAAGTGCCAACTCCAAATGGCTCCACTTGGCACCGAATGACCCGTGCACAGCAAGGACGGGTGAGTTCGCTTACGGCGGTGCGTCAAACATGCTCGGCAGGGAGCAGGTCGGGCCTATGGTTTTCGTCAGAAGATCCGAAGGTAAACACCATTTGGAGGAACATTCTCAGAATAAGGGCGGCCCGATGATTTGAAGCAGAAGAACATCGCATCAAATGAAAAGAACAGTTGGATCAGGATAGTTCAGGATAGTTCAGGAACCACCTAACTATCATCCTTTATCATCCATTATCATCCTTTATCCACCTTTCTGACTGTTTATTGGTTCCATTCGAGTTATCTGCCATTAGGAGCTGCTGGAAGCTGTGGAATTTCGAACACATCGACATGTGCAGATCTTTCGGCAGTTGCAAGCCAGGCCTGGGAGGACAGTGGTTGAAGGGTTCGCCTAACCAGCAAACATAGGGGATATGTAGGACTTACATAGGGAGATCAACCAGGCAATAATGGCGATTCAAATCATATTTACAGTAATCCATTGTGGCTTTGCTGGAGCTGTTTCCCAGCTGGATCTCTGGCAGATGAAGTTGCTTTCTGTTTGTGTCGTCAATGATCAGGAGCGTTCAGGAGGTGGGATGTCCACGGTCCCAGCATGGTAGCTTCTGGTAAGTGTAACCAACGCCTAACAACGCACTCTCCTGAAACTAAGAAAGTTCGAGATCTCTCTGAACGGATTTTGGATCGATTACAATCCCTATCCCCACCAGGTGCCTTAGGCCATAGATGGCCATAGTATCCCTCACATCAATCCTCGAGCCATTGAAAGTCGACGTGCCCAGGTGGCAGTGCTTTGATGCCTACTCTCGGGTTTGCATGTCCTTTGGCGTTCCTTGGCCGCTTTCGGAGAGCTTGACCTATCAGCCGTGTCCGGCTGTGTCCAAGCCATCCGCCACCTTGTGAGGTGCGTCACATGCTGCAATCCATTAACTACTACTTGCTGGGCCTTTGCAACCTGTTTGCACTTGGCCATCTCATGGCTTGACATTGACGAGTCAAGAGGCTACCAGGGTTTATTTTAAAGACGGACGAATCTTTGAGCCGCGCAAAGATTGTGATTGACAGTGACAGGAGACGAAACAAAACAAAGCATTCTGAACAGACTACCTGTAGGGCATGTGTCAAACATCCTTGGACTTCAAACCAGGGAAGACGAGAGGAGAGGAGCTCCCTGCATTGCGATAGCCAGGTATGGTTCAAGCATACATTCCAGATGTCGGCTTTGTCCTCACGATCATCTTCCAGGTGGTGTGGAGTTGCCACATATCATCAGCCTTCAACATTTACAAATATAATCAAATATATAGGTTTCTGAAGTCATGGGGTCATGTGGGATACCCCAAATCATCCAGTCGTCATGAATGACCATGACTTCGTATTGAAAGTGATAGTGACTTGGGGATCCCCCATGACTTAAGAAAGCCCCATATACATTCATATACATTTGCTGCATTACCCTCTGGTAATTTAACATAGCTATGGCAAATCACCATTTATAGTGGATTTTCCCATAAAAAATGGTGATTTTCCATAGTTATGTTAGTTTACCAGAGGGTACCCAGTTGTTGACTCTTGATCTTGCTGATATCGATTCGCGGATATCGAGGCTCTGGCGGTGAACATCACCATCCTGGACGTGCATGGCCTTCCCTGCTTCGGGAGCGCCCATGATGTCGATGATGTCGATGGGGCCAGCTGCAACATCAATGGCCAAAGGCATAATTTGGACCATTATTTAGTGTAAGATACATCTGGAATCATCATGAATCATCTAGATATGTGGCTGCTTGATGAAAGTTGATGATGCTGTGGTGAATAAACACAATTGAACACATCCCTTTCAACCGTTTCAGTTTTGAGTTTCCAGCCGACCTCCATACCTCGATACCTTGATATGTCAATCCTGGATCGACAATCCAAAAGTGCCTTGCGAGGACTTTTGATCTGTCCTTTATTGGCTTCGTACCTGCGGTGCTTGCATGTACTGCGCTCTTTTTGGCAGCCCGAAATGAAGAAGGTGACCTGGGAACATTTGAGAAACCGCATGTGAGGGTGGGTACATGGTCACAAAAGTTCCCAGCACTTCAAAGATGTGAAGTGTGCTTCCTGAGTCCTATGGCTTAGTAGTTCAATGTAGTTCATATTTGTCATAGGTTCCATGGCTCTCTAAACCATGTGGGCTTCAACTTACAGCATGGATCTGCAGGAAAGCCACGACCATGGGACCTGAGCTGTGCCATTGCAGGACTGTTGGATGAGCACAACAGATATCCCGCCTCTGTGGCCATCTATCCCTTGGACGCCTGGCTGTGGGGGAGAGCCTCACCAAGTCTCAGTCTGACACAGTCTGACCATCTAAAAAAAAAATCAATTTTTCTACTTCATTAGCACCGCAAGCACGTGAAGGATCGTGAAGCCTCTCACGCTTACATTTACAATCATTTACAATCATTTACATATTTCCATTGAGGTGACCAAGCCCTACTGGAAACCACACCCCATCCCCCCATCCCATGGCCCATCCCCCCATCCCCCCACCTGCCCCACCAGGAGATCGCCTGGTTCGAGCTGCTCCACTGGGTGGCTTCTCCATCCTCCTCGGAGAGCTCGGTGCCGCGCCACTTCCGGGCCGTGCTCTTCATGGTGCCGTGGTGGAAACGTCCGGGCCGCGACCGACTGGGGACGTTGCGGGGGTTGACGGGGGAAACTCATGGAAACTCAGATATTTCCATGATCAATTGGTTTAAAATTGTTTAAATCCCAATATTTAAGAGTTAAAATCAAAGAAACTTCCCTTGAACATCAGAACATATCCTCAAAATTTCGATTATATATATAATTATATATATATATACACGTATAATATATATATATATACTTAAATCAATCTTAAATCCCGAAAGAAGCTGGAATCATCACGAGTCACGAGGACGTCTTCGGTGACGCCGAAGATCCCATCACCGGCGAGACGCTCAGCGGGGGCTTGGCGGATCCTGCGGAGCTGCTGGCGGAGGTCACGGCAGGGGAATGCGCGTCTGGGGGGGATGCTGATGCTGGTGATGTTAGATTATGATGAACAGTTTATACATACATCAACTGTTAGATTATACTGATTGGTATAGTGTATGTAGTATATCATACTGTATATGTTGTGTATATATGTATATACTTTTGTTGGATTGTCCCAAGAATGGAGCTGGCCATGATTTTGAATAGATGGATTTTGAATGTTGAAACAGATGATGTTGAGTAGTTTTGAATGCTGCTTGATTTTTGATCTTTTTTTCTGTGTTTTGTTGTGTTGTTTTTGTGATGGACATGGAATATTCAGACACGGGATGAAATGGGTTATGGGTTGAAGCTGTCAGAGCATACAAAAAGAGGTCATTAGTCTGACCATTTTTATGTTTGATTCATCGAACTTTTGTCCCGTCAATCAATCATGCGCTTTCTAGCTTCTAGATCGGGCGCACGACGTGGGAAGAAATTTGGTTTATGAGCCAGGTGAACAAGCTCAGTTCTTACATGGTACTGTCCAAACATTCAGCCAAATTGCAATTCTCACAGGAAAACATCATGATCACAGACATGATCAACACCTTAGGGGGTAATGTGGTAAGCCAAATGATGAACCTATCATTTGGCTACCCATGTACTGCATGGCAATCCAGCAAATCCCGCAGGTATTGATCCAGCAGGTAATGGTATAACGGTATAACTAACATGTAGTATAGATGATAAATGTATAGAGCTCTTAACATATTTATGAATGGTATATCATTTTTCAATCCACATATCATTATCAATATATATATATATATTTATAGACCTTAGCATATATATATATATAGCTATAGCATGCTATAGCTAAGATATTTTTTAACATTTGGTAGAGAATAGATGAGACTAGTAGCATATAGTAGCCATAGTTTTTCAACACCTTTTTGGATTTTCAGAGTCACGGCAGGTGCAAATGTCCTTCGAGGCACTGAAGGTGGCACGAAGCTGTTTGCGTCGCTGGGAAGAGGTGCCACATCTTTCCCGGGACGGGATGGTTTGCGGTACCCGTTGGACTTGTTGGTTCCCAAGAAAAATGGGTGATTTAATGGGGTTCAATGGGATATACTGGGGATATGATGGACATATATTCACCGAAATATGGTATTTTTGTTGAATCATACTTCGAAGCACGGATTTTCTTAGGATTTGGCATGGAGAGAGTATCCAGGAATTCAGATACTTGTTCTTTAAATCATCGAACCTGTAAGAAGATGTGTCTTCCTTCTGAGTCATGTGTTCTGACTCACTGTAGGTACCAGGCGACTGGTTGCACATGCGGCAGTTGCTTGGCAAACATTCCCAGAGGATGGTAACCCTGGTAGGACCTGACAATTTGCTGGTGATTTCTCAGCCTGCCCTGACTTAGGAAGAGGGAACTTGAGCAGTCCAGCGATTACCTGCGGCTTGAAATGGTTACTTGGCACTCTGAATCCCGGAAAGGAGATTGGTGCTCCCTTGTTTCTGAAAGGGTGGTGTGGCATGGTGTGGCATCAGATCTGAAACCATATTTCCACTGACGCAACATATTTCAAACATGAAAACTAGGGATGCGGGGAACTTCACCCCACGGCAAACGATGTTCTCCGCATGAAGTCATAAACTGAGGTCCTTGAGTCAAAGGGTCAGAGTAGCAGATACGCTTCACGCACGTTGCATTTTCCCAAAACGGACATCCGGAAATCCCGCTCAGACGCATTGGCGTTGCGGACATGCCTATGAGAATGAATTACCTTGATTCTCATTCTCAAGGTTGCAGGATTCAGCACATTTTCAGTTCCCCCAACGATGAATCTTGGTGGCCACAGGATGCATTTTCCGAAATTCTCCATGGAATCAGCTCAGAGATGCAGGCTTGGAATTTAGATGTGGTTGATATTCCACTGAACAACAGGTCTTCTATTGGCTATTTTAGCTATGAGAGGAACAACCTTGTACTTGTGATTGCAACATTTGCTTTCTCATTTTTTTTTCGGATCTTCTGAGAAAGTATAGCTGAAGAAGAGTCATCACTGATGAATCAGTGACAGATTTATTCATTCTGAGTATGTCCAGCTGCCAGGTGGATGAAAGATCCTGGCGGGAGCTGCCCGAAGCGGAGCGACTGGTGGAGCCATGCGCAGGTCGCCGTGGATGAGGGGAGTTGGGGCTTGGGTGGAAAAAATGGCTATTTGCTTCAAGGATGATCTAAGATCCTACGGATCCTACCGATTCGGAAGGACACCTTTGAGCTGGTTCTGTAGTAATTAGTTCCATTTCTTGACCCAATTTTGATCAAGTGATATGTTGGGATTTGCCAAGGATAGAGACTGCCTTGGGCCAGAGAGAGCTCACACGACAGGTGGCCTTAGAAAGGCTTTGGCAAATATGGTAAATCTTGTGTCTGAAGGTTGGACATTACACGCCATTTGATTCACTTCAAATCAGTATTTTGATCATTTTTGATCTATGCTTGCAGCTTGATGTATCCGACGGCCAGTTGTTTAGCCATTGCTAGTCATCCCATGTCATCCCCAATTTTTTTTGGATCCCAAGGAGTTCGACACAGCCGAATCTTGCCAGGCAGCATCTTGGGCCCTTTCTACTTCTCAAGAGCAGGGAAGACACAGACGTTCTACTGGGACATCGATCCTCGTCTGCAATCAGACTGTATGTGTAGTGCTCCATTAAAGAGTGAAACTATGTGAAACTTATCATAGTCGGGGGCACCAATCCGTGGGAATCACAAAAAAAACACCAAGGTTTCTTTTTCTGACCTTGTCTTGAGATCTCTTATTGATTGAAGGCTCGGCTTTAGTGAGGTGAGAGGGCAGATGAGAAACTGTTTCTTCTTCCGCATGACTTGTGGGCAGGTTTCCCAGAGTACCAGTCTTACATAGTCTTACCATTGCTGAGGAAAAAACACCAGACACAGGAAACTACAAGTTGCTCTTCGAGATTCCAGGCGCCACCAACCACTGACCACCTCAGATGACCAGGGATTTAATGGGGTGAGTGCCAAGCGCAACCCTGGTTTGGTATTGGAAGTATTCATTTTTGGAGGGCCACATGGGGCGTATTTAATATTTTTGGGATGGGATTACCACCACATTTTTGATAGTTAAGGATAGTTCAGGCTAGGCAGCTATTGATGGTTGTATCATGTTATATTCTACTATATCCCACCAAATATCCATTTTAACCCATGGTCATTCGAACGACTTCAAGGCGAACCCTTCCGCGCCAGGTGCAACTATGGTGCTGACACTGGAAGAGACACTCAAAGCAGTGAGAAAGTTCAAACAACTGGTGCAGCACGTGCACAGGCGCATGGCACGCAGGGGTATCAGCACAGCTCATGCTTGGGGGTGCAGTTCCAGTGAATTAACTGGGTTGTAGAACCATGGTTACAGGGGCTCCATATTCCAAGTTGGTTATTGGCATAAATATCCTCTTAAGAACCCCAACTGCAGCCGCAAGTGGTCATATCTCGCCAACTCAACTTGTTACAGAAGTGGCTCACGGGTAGAAATATCCAGATGGTCATGGGTAGGGATGGGATTCGTTGCCTCGATGAATGTAATTTGGGATGTTGATCTAAAATGTAATAACTGGCTGTGACTGTGCCAACAGGATGCCAATAAGTGCATATTTGTGATTCTCTCATAGATCATACATCCGACAACCGCTGAGAATTTGAGATTCTCCCAAAAATCATCAAACATTTGGAGGTTTCCAAAAATGGGGGGTACCCACAGGTACCCCCCAACCATCCATTTCATCCATTTTTTCATCGGATTTTCCATCAGGATTTTCCACACACCATCCAGCTGGGGTATCCACAAACCATGCCAGGCTCTGCGGGCACGAACCCACCAAGGTGAAGTCTGAGCCGCTCTGTGGGCCTGGAGGCCGGCCTGGATTTTGACCCTGATTTTTGACCATGGTTATTGATGGTTATTGATGTTTACTGTATATATTGATGGAATAAATTGATGATGATGTAAACATGGATGTTTATATATTGATGATGTGAAGATGGCTGTTCATTGGTGTTTATATATTGATGTTCATGGATGTTTTTATATATTGATGGTTTATTGATGTTCATTGGATTTGAGATGGCTTCTCTTGCGGCAATATACCTTCTTGGGGGGTGGCTGGCTGGATCGCTGAAAGTTGGAGGCTGGTGGTTTCAGGGTACCCCAAAGAATCGGTTTCATCATTCCCATGGAAACATGTGACCGTTCCAACTAATCAGCATCAACTGGCGAGATCCCAATTTTTGATGGTTAAACCTCACAAATTGGTTGCTCAACTCCCATAAAAACATGGGATATAGTTGCTTATATATATATATACTTATACATTATAATACATTACAATGTATATATATATATATAATATGACAAATAAGTATCCCATTTTATATCGCAATGAATATCCCATTGGTGAAATCCCATCAGCCTCCGACTGCAAGGAACCCCAAAGATGGGTCACGACACTCCCCGCGCAGCAGCCATCCATGGCGCCTTCTCCAAGAAGGAAACCCAGGAGATGCGACGGGATTTACACCTGGGAAAACGTCCATGTTGTGGGGATGATGAATTCGAAACGGGTAGATAGGATATTTTTCCAAAGAAAATCAGGGAACATTTAAATGACATCCATCAAACTCCGAGGTTTTGGTGGGTGTATATAATCATTTTCACTATGTTTTTTTTGGAAAACCGAGAATTTTTGGGCTATAGGTTGACCCCTCTTCCAGGATGACATCCATGTTTTTGTTGGGGGATGGAGGGCGAGGGCAGAAAGAATCGCACATAACATGGCAATCTTGTCGGTTGCACATGTAGATGACGATGAAACGAGCAGCTCTCAAGCCAAGCTTTTGGGCCTCCCAGATGCTCATTGAAGATCCTATACTCTCTATATCTCCCAATCAAATATCGATGATCTACCCTTCAATAGCTGACTGATCTGACTGCATAACAACTATTGGGAAGTGGCTTGGGTGACTTCCAACTACAAGCAACTGCTTGGAGGAACTCTACAAGCCCATTCGATTGCCCTGGCGGGCTGTCAGCTGTTTGACCCGCACCGGACAGCTTATGTGGCTAGGCCAGGGGACACCTGTGCTGCAGTTAGCTTCAATTCTTCATCTAAGTTCCAGCGTCATGGTGCATTTTAGCCATGATTTCGCTTTGATTTTCCCCATCCAACTGTATCCAACTCTCATTTTCTCCACCTCCGGATGGCGCCCCAGCCATTCCCAGCCCCCAGGGATTGGCATCATGGCGGCCTTGCGGGAGACCGACCTGGTGCGGTTCGACTTCCAGGTGTCGTACATCGTGGAGGAACGGCGCCTCAAGGGAGAGGAAGAGCTGATGCTGGAGGAGCCAAGCTGGTGAAGGATGGAGTGGCTGGATGACTAGGATGATATTTTTGGCGGTTAAAGGAGAGGCGGTTCCTTGGGATTTTGTTGTGACAACTCCATGTAGATGGGGTGAAAGGACTAAGGGTACGGTGTGGCGAGGCTGTCAGGTTTCGAGCCTTGGAGTGGGGTGATGATATCTGGAAAGATTTGTTTGCACCACAGACCACCCTGATACGCAGAGATGCAATACCAAAACTTAGAGCTCCAAATTCCATGCCAAGCAGATGCCAAGTGGCTTTGTCTGAAACTAGAGAATCTGGAGAACCCTCAAATTTTGATGCTTAATCATGACTTTCCCATGCTTTCCCCATTACACTTGTTATATTTTCGTGTTTTTTTCGGTATACGTTACATTTCCAGACACCCCGTCAGACGTGGTGGTGGATCCCAGGAGCTTCCAGTGCAATGGCCTTTCGGCTCGTTTCTTCGCATCGAGGCCCTTGAGTGCATGGAGAATTCAACGGCTGCCGGGGGCCTCAGTGGTTAATCGGTTAATCCATGGCTGGCTGGGAAATCTCCGAAATCCCCGAACCAAAATGGTGGGGTTAGTTATGTTAGTTGGTTTTAATCAGTTTTAATGGAACATCAGCGGCTATATACATATACTGTAAATGGAGGATTTTCAGGCCATTTTCCATTGCCATGTTTGATTCCCGGAGGGGACCTCTTGCAGTGCAAGGGGACGTGTTGAAACAAAGTCTTCCTGTTCTTAGGTAAGCACCCGCTTTGCCCGGAAGCTCAGTAACCAGCCACCCTGATGAGCCAGGATTTGAGTCATCTGCCACTAACCAGATTTAGAAGCTAAGATCTGATTGGAGGATATATAGTTGATGGCATGTTGATGACATGTACAAACTTTATTTAGTCGCTAGCTCAGCTCACAGCGCGGTTTGCTCAGCTTAAGATCAAAAATTTCAAGCGCACAGATGCTTCGAATAGATGTTGCTTTGTCGAGTGCAAGACGACAACGCTTTGAAGTTCCAGAGTCCTCCAAAGTTGGGGACTTGAAAAGTCTCGCCCAGAAATCCTTTGGAAAAGGATTCCTGAAGCTGGTCACCACGCAGGGGAAGGTGCTATCTGACCCTGATAAATCTCTGCAAGCAGCCGGGCTTCAGGACGAGGACCACCTTACGGCCATAGTGCAAGAAGGAAAGCTCGCAGCAACGAGCCAAGCTTTTGCTTTGTGGTGCTGTGGGGGTGACAGAATCGTCACGTGGTCCCGTTCAGACGGAAGCTCTGACTTCTCGGGTGGTGACAGTTCCCAAATCCAAGCTCGGCTCAAGGCTGTGCAAGAGGTTAAGGCCACAGACCGGGCATTTGCTGCGATCTTGGCTGACGGCTCAGTTGTTGCGTGGGGCGATATTGACCCTGGTGGTGACCCATATGACTTTGCAGACGAGGATTACTTCACGCCCAGAGACGTGCAGCAGGTCCAAGCCAATGACGGTGCCTTTGCAGCAATCCGGACAGATGGATCTGTTGCTACATGGGGCAGCAACCTGTTTGGCGGCCGGAGCTTGGAGGTCCAAGATCAGCTCCGCAACGTGCTGCACATTCAGGCCACCAGTCGTGGCGCATTTGCTGCCATTAAAGAAGATGGATCAGTAGTGACTTGGGGCAATTCGCAGTGTGGTGGTGATAGCTCTTCTGTTCGAGATCAACTCAGGGGAGTGCAGCAGATTCAGGCCACTGGTGGAGCATTTGCCGCCATTCGGGCAGACGGATCCGCGATTTCGTGGGGTGATCCAAGTTGCGGTGGTGACAGCTTGGCGGTCCAAGATCAGCTCAGGAACGTGCTGCACATTCAGGCCACAAGTGATGGGGCATTTGCCGCCATCAAAGAAGATGGCTCAGTGGTGACGTGGGGCCAACCAAATTGTGGCGGAGACAGCACTTGGGTACAAGATCAACTCAGGAACGTACTGCACATTCAGGCCACGGCTGATGCGTTTGCTGCCATTAAAGAAGATGGATCAGTAGTGACGTGGGGCAATCCACATGATGGTGGTGATAGTTCTGATGTCAAAGATCAGCTCAGGAACGTGCTGCACATTCAGGCCACAAGTGATGGGGCATTTGCCGCCATCAAAGAAGATGGCTCAGTGGTGACGTGGGGCCAACCATATTGTGGCGGAGACATCACTGGGGTACAAGATCAGATCGCTAGCCTGTAGCTCTTTGGCCTCCCGTTCTGGAGATGTGTCTTTTATTTGAACATTGGTCAAGTGATTGTAAAAAGATGATCCGCAGTGGCACGGGGTCAAATTTCAGATTCTGGGAATCCATCCCCTGGGAAAAAAACAGTCAGTGTACGCTTTGCTTCTTGAGAAGGATCATGTTAGACGGTTTTATATTTACCAAGTTGGCGAGTGGTTTAATGTGGTTTATACAGATACATGTTTATATTATCGAGGAAACATATTCAACGTAGATCAATTGATCATTGCCATCCCCTCATGCCGTGTGGTCTGCGCCACTGACCTTCTGAAGGCCACCTATGCCATTCCGTACACAGGGAAAGACTTGGTGGCGTTGCATGAGCCCAGCCACAGGCCGTGGCCAGCAGTCTGGAGATGAAACCCCAATGCCACAGGGGGATTCAATCACTGAAATCCTCCAATATTTGGGTTTCACATTACTCCAGGGATGGTAACCATGGTAGGGGGATTTATTCAAATTTTGATTAGTTCAGGATCTCAAAAGGGATATTTCATGATATTTCATGATATTTTGATGTTTCGATCTGTCTCTCAGTCTTTCACTTTCACCCTCCTGCAACACTTCTGCCATCATTTGATGAGACAACTCAACTCTCAAAACCTATTGCGGCAGGTTTTGCGGCGACCTGGGATGTGTAGACTTGGCACCCAGGAGCAGATGGATGGAGAGGTTTCAGCAGGGAGTCACACCACATTCCGCAGTACGCCGGACAATGCCGGAATGTCATCCCTTCAAAAAGTCGAACTCTTGGGAACTGGGAGTATGCCAAAGATGATAAAGATGATAAGATGGCAAAAAGTAGAACTTTCCCAGTAATTAGATGGTTAACAAGATCTCTTGCTCCCAAAGTTCCCGGACCACCACCTTTCCCGCCGATACCAGGATCGACTGGCCAATGTTGTTCGGTCAAGGTGGGGCCGGGATGGCGCTGATCTCCTTGAGACGGGAGCAGCTTGGACCAACCATGGACCATAACCGCCATAACCAACAATTGATATCCTATGCCCAGGACCATGACCAACCCCGCCTCGCGTGCCGATGCTCCAGGTGGCTTGAAGCCGCCGCGGCGGCGGTACTTGTCCGGCGCGCTTGAGCCGTGCCATGTTTTAGCGCGGTGTGGAGCCCAGGAAACGGCAGGGCAAGAGGTGGGGTTTCAACAACAGGGAGATACAATGAGTGGAGGAGCAACAAACTTGAGGGGTTTGCATCATCAAAAAGAAATTCTTGAAACCGACAAACATGCGAAAAGAAGTAAGAGGATGCAGCAAAACATACAGATTTGTCTGGGAATACCACTAAATCCACTGGTTCATCACAAATTTACCATATCTTCCCCCATGAACATGGAAAATTCATGAAAATTCCAGGCTGTGTCCCATTTTCAGAGGCACATCTACCTGTACAACCGTGGTGACGGTGTTTAGCTCCGCCCCCAGCTGCGTGGCGCTCAGGATCTCCGAGATGGATCCGCTCGCGCTGTGTTTAGTTCTAGTCGAAGGCCGGGCCACGAGGAGATCCTGGATGATCTGGATGGCATGGCTGGGGATTTTACTTTCCAAAACGGGGATATCACTAAGAACTAAGAAATATATATATATATACATATCATATATATAATTATATATATATATATTAATTTGGGGTTATCTCAAAATTGGTTGGATCTCGCAATTTATGGCAATTTTGAAGGGGAAGATTCTGATCAATCGTGACATTTTTTTGACCCCTATTTTTCAGACACACCCTGGACACACCCATTGCAGTGAAGAACAGGAAGTGTTCAAACCGGCCAGAGACATTCCATATTTTTCTAGTTTTGGTTTTTCCAGTATGTTTGCACAAAAAAGTCCAGGATGTTTTGCACATTTTCCCGACATTCTTCCAATATTTTCCAACATTTTTCTCATATGTTTCCAATATGTTTGCCCCATTTCCTAGATGTTTCCCTACGTTTTCCCATGGATTTTCCATGAATTTCCCATTTTCCCCGTCCCTGTGTTGGATGATTTTCCATCGAATCCCGTGGATTTTCCGATTTTCCCCAGCGGCTTGCCGCAGGTCCAGGTGACAATGGGCACCTGCGGATCCTGCACGCCGAATTGCCTGGCGACTGGTCGGCATGGTGATTTCACCATGGCATGGTGATTCCACCAAGAATTGGGATAACTTAAGGGATAAGAGTTGTTGAAACCTCTGAATTTCTGAAACGATGTTTGGATTTTTGAAGACCTTAGCTCACTATGCTGAAATGGATGAAGAATGGATTTCTGAACTTAAACTTGGAGTTTTAAAAATTTTAAAGACTTTGGGTAGGATTGTGAACAATCTTGAACAGGAGTTTGCACAAAAGGGGGATCTTAAGAAACAACGAATCGTGATTCAACTGCCAGAGATGGGAATGGAACCGCCAAACGGGAGGATGTAATATGCCAACGAATGCGGGGATCTAAACCAGATATGATGCTTGATTGGCGGTTATACCAAGTGGTAGAAAGGGTTATTATTGTTATATGATTCTAAGAACTCCTGTTCACCAGCCAGTAAAAGGGGAGAACTGCTCGGAGACCTTTTTTTTGCTTCGATTGCACTTTCGTGTTCTATTGGATGTGATTGCTGAAATTAGGATGCATGCTTGGTAAATGAACAAACTCATGTATGATTGCTTCTTCTTGCAACCCAATTGCAGTACTGTTGAATTCGAACATCATCCCAGCACCCAGCGGTGATGCAAGGAACGGTGCCAACCACAGCAGGCGAAACGAAATACGTGTCCTCGTTTCATGCAGCTGCCTCAGCTTTTTGTCATTTTTTGCCTCAAAACTCGTAATTTCATCGCTCAAATTCAAATAAGTATGGTTGGGATTGATTGGGGATAAATCAAATTGGTTTGAGATATTGATTTGGAAAACCAGTTCCTGGGTTAGCCTCGGAATTTTGGGCAGGCACAAATACTGAGAACACAGGTTTTTTTCTACCGTGAATTTTCGTGAGTCAGGTGATACATAGAGTGGACTTCATCCCACAGCAGACATCGCAGCTGGCTGCCTTCTGTGTTTCAGGCCAGGGTGGGTAGTTTTCAATCGCCATGTTTGATTACATGATTACTGGAGGGTATCCACCATGAAAAAAAACAGGGATGGCGAACGCCAAGAATGTCCAGTGGCTCTTGTTCCATGCCCAATGTCGCCCAGGTGGTTTCCTTTGGATTTTGTCCAAGAGCGATGGCCGAACGTTTCTGAATGCCTATGACGTTCTCCAGATGGAGCCTGTGCTTCAACGGCCCCCTTGCAGCATTACTGTTGAAGTTTCCGAGAGGCTCCAGCATGACGACTGACTACACTGGCCTTTCGCGAAATCTATGCGATCCAACCTCATGCAACATCGCCCTATGAGTAGTCACAACTGTAGAGAATTCATCAGAATTGCAAACTTCTACAAGACCCCCTGCGCCAATGTACACCCCATGCAATTTCGATTTTTGCCTTTACCATCATTTTCCATCATTGGTGTAATTTACCAAAATTTACCATCATTTACCATTCAGTTTCCCAATGTTTCCCACAGCTGAGGCAATGGCGAGTGCACATGCCCCAGGACAGCCACCCTGTGGCGATGTGCCGCCATCGCGACAGCCTAATTCTGGCTGGACATTGCCCAAGCGGCCCAGGCCTGCGATCCCTGGGAAAAACACAATGGTTACAATATGTGTTAACTATTTGATGACATACTATATGGATAAATATGGCCAGAAATTATAAAAGAGTATCCACATATGGTGAAAGTTCAAAATTTCTCTGGGATATCCAAATTTCTTAGTCAATATCCCTCATTCTTGTGGAATTGAAACACCCTGGCTGATCCTTGGCCTTGTGGTGTAGTGCCCACACGTGCAGGCTTGTTCCGGACAGAGCTCAACATGGAGCGAGAGCAAAATTCCGGACGGCCGCTGTGGCTGGAGGGCCACCAGGGGATGGTCATTCACCAAAATACGGGGTGTATGACCGCAATATGCCCATGGTAACTAATTGGGGAATCGAATCCCATTCATGGTGGGATGACCATAGAACACATTTCACTTGACCTTGACGCATGTTTTTGAAAATAAGTTAGTGTATTTTTTTTGATTCATTGGGCACCCAATTCTATCTGACTAATGACTCATGTCGTCTCATTCTTCAAATCGAGATGCTGCAGTTGATGTCTCGGCAGGATCTTCAGCCTTGCCGTTTTGAATGGCTCAGCTGAGGGGTTTAACGACTTGGCCAAGTTGGTGGAAAGATATACCACGGCTTCGGATGACCGTGGCAGAAGATTGCATCAACAGCATGGATTTACTTAGATGATCTTAGATGTCTGACTGGTAAAAACACGAAAAGAGACATCAGAAAGCCATCTAGAGGAACATTCTGCAATTATTCTGCTTTATTTCAGAATTACTGCCGGTGGGGAAATCTCAACCTTGATCCCTTGGTGTCGCCAGTCTGTGTGATGCCGCAATGGGGCTTCAATCGGGATGCTCAGAGGCTTCGGGTGGAGCGTAGGGCCGTAGGGTTCAAAAGATCCGGTTGAGGTTTCGACCATTTTCGACCAGTTCTTTCTCTCAACAAAAAATAAGCTGCTGTGCAAACCAAATGGGTTTGACACCCAGCATTTGCCACTTGGCGCATCTTCAATGGTATTTTGATGGCACACGGAGACTTGAACCAAGTCATTTGAGTTGGGTTCATGGGGCTTCCTCCTCAACCTCGCAAAGGACCTATCATAACATACACATAAGATACACATAGCTAGGTGAACACTTCCAAAGATCTTTGCCACTTCCAGCTGCAAGTTAAGAAAGCGAGAATTCTATATTTGCAGATATTTGCTATAAATCAGAATCAATCGTCTAAATTGGTTTCTGTATACAACAATTTGCCGACTTGTCGGACTTGTCCTGCTTTCCGAAGAACATTCAGGTGCGCCTGACCTGTTTGTTGCTTGGTGTCAGCGTTGAGGCTGAGGTCCAAGAATCGGTTGCCCAAAAGGGATGCGCATGTGAAGGGGGGCGAATTCCCAGCCTTGTTTCGAGCTGATTGTCTAGCAGAGAGAGAGAGGTGCAACGAGTGGTGCAGAAGCTGCTACTAGCGATTTAACATATTTAACCCAGCATCAGAAAAGCCCGTGCAGATCTCACAACTCGTAGCGGCTCAGGTTTGTGCGGTTCAAATCTTCCAAATCCCATCCCTTCCACTCAATGGCCCGTGCTCTTGATCCTCGATGAAACTGGTGCTGGCCATGTGGGCCACTATCTCTGCCGGACTTCGGCCGAAGTGCAATGGCAGAGATGCCAGAAGTGAACGATTAATGATGCTATCTGTTTCTGGCATCTGCGCCATTGCACTTCGCGCCGTTTCTGGTCAACCTGTCGACGATTGGTTCTTTCACCAAGAGACCACTTCATCAGCACATCCATCACGTCACGTTTGGACGATCTTGGCAACTCTATCATTAACGAGGGGTGTTGTCAGCCCCGTCCGTGTGAACCAACGCCATGAAAGGAGTGACCATTTCGAAGCGTCTTCGAACCAATTTTTCTGGAGACATGGACCGTCGATTGTACCAGGTATGGTTATGCAATGTTATGCAAGGTTCATACACTTGGATAGGCCTGCTAAGAGCCAGCGCGCCTCAGTGGAAACGTTGCAGCAGGGGCAGCAACAAACCCTCACCACATCTTGCCAATCCATGAGAGAACATTGGAGGACCATGGGATTGTAGCAGTTCCGCATTTACTTCCTGAGCGCTTCCGTTTGAGGAGAATCACATTGACGTCGTCTATTCCTGGTTTTCACTGTATTATTTCACTGAAAAGGTTATGGATGAACTGGTCTTTCCAGAGATCCTGTGAGTGCTGCAACCAGGAGGTGCACTGGCATGGTGAAGACCAAGGAGAATCTCAGCACTGCAGAAGCTGGCAAGTCCTGGACCTTTGTCCGAATTTGGGTGGCCTTGTGTCGTCCCGGGGCAATTCATGCCATAGCGAAACAGCAAAGCTGGTGCATCACGGCAATTTGAAGACCCAACAAAGTCCGATTGTGCTTGTAGCATCTGTAGCATCTTGTAGCATTGTAGCATCTGGTGGCTGTTTGGACGCTTCCAGCGGGACTTGGCAGAATCTGTTTGACCACCTTGATACGTGCACCTCTTCCCTGCTCTCCGGCATGTCACAGCCAGGTCTTCTGAGCTGGTTGCAGCCCCGTCTTCCAACTGTGACTTGTGACACGCTTGTTCCGTTCGTTCCACCGGAAACATTCAGAAACTGTAGAAAATGACCTTGAGTATAAAATCAGCAGGTGTTACAAAACCGGGTCTTAAAATGTCTGAAACACCCAACCAGTAACTCAGCTCTACAACATATGAAGTCTTGAAGTTTCATAACTCCACCAGTGACACCCATCTTATGAAGTTTCATGAAAGTAGCTCTGCAACTGCAGTGATTTTTTTCACCTCCTGCCCTGATTTCGTCCAGGCCCGTGGTGCATTTTGATGCTGGCCAAGTGTCCAGCGGGAGCCGCTCGGCTCGTGGAAATCACAACCGTTGTCTTGGCCAACTGGATATGTTACATATGTTACGATGATATAAAATGACTATTGATGACTTATGTATTGGCATGCATATTGGCATTTTTTCCCTAATATCATCATCTATAAGTATAAGTATATTGACTACGATCTAGATCTATTCTATATGGGATATCTGGATACATGAAATGACATGAAATCATAATGTTAAAGCCTCAAAATCCCAACTCCCAGGGTCACGAAGTCTCACCCCACGGTTAGGTCGTGTGGCATGGCCCAACTGGCTGGGCCGCAATGGGTCGCTTGGGTCGCGAGCCCGACTGGACACTGGGGGAACCTGGGGGTGTCAGATGTTCCAAGGGGATGCGGGATGTTCTAACCTTGGAAAAGTGGCAAAAAACTGCATTTTAAGATAATAAATCAAAAGTTTGACTCACATTGATAGTAATTTTGGGCTAAATCTTCATCCCCATCCGGCCGCCCAGTCACTTCTTTTTTATTTTTCAGCCGACCTTAAAACACTGGACATGCTCGATGGAGAAAAAGCTTCCAGAAAGTACCGGAAAAACTCCGTCGCGGGGCCATTGCTTCGCTGAGGTTTCCAACCAGCGGCTCAGCGTGAACCAGTGGGATTTTCCAGACAGTCGTTAGATGTCGGACTAGTTGGCGATCTTAGTGTACACATAGGATCCATGTATGGTATGCTAACATTTGGGGTATATTGATGGTAAATGTTACCATCTATAGAATCTATAGCATACATGGATCCTATGGGGTAGACTCCAAATGTTGGAAGATTTGCTATCACCAGCCATGGTCAAATGCGGTTGAAGGGATCCAAGGGATCCAACTCTCATTTTTTTGCCGTTTTTTCCGCTCCGCTGACCGGCTGACCGGGGGTTTCTTCGCTGCGCCCAGATGTCCGTGAACGCAACGAAGAAACAGAACGAGACAAGAAGATCAAGCAGAAGGCCCTGCAATGATTGATGGACCAGTGGGGATCTGATAGAATCTGATAGGATCTGATAGGATCTGATCCAATAAATAGCAGATTATTTTAGATCCTCAATAAATAGCAGATTTTTATAGATTTTTAGATCCTGAATTATGATAGAATCTGATAATTTTTTTTATATCATTTCCATTTTGTTTGATTTCCAATCCCACTCGATAGCGATGGACTTCGATGACATCGGTCGGATTTGATTTTGATAGTGGGTCCAGGAATCCGCACTGAAATTCTTCACCATGGCGGATCTGGTGTTTCAAGATTTTCCCTTTGCTCTTTGATCTTCCATTTTAGAGATTTTTAGAGAAGATTCATCCTATGAATTCCTATAATACTATAGTATATCCTAACTATATATCCTATAATATTCATCTGCTTCGCTGATTTTCAAGGCCAGTTTAAAGATCCACCAAGGACTGCTTCCTTGCTCTGGCTGTTTGGCCACGGCACCCACGAACAAACCCCGTCAGGTCATGGAGGGCATCATGGTCGAACTGCGACGGGAGGCGCCAGGGTCGAAATGGTCGACTCGTTTCATCCTTGAGCAAACGTTGTATGTCACACGCTAGAGCATGTGACTGAACACCGATACCACATTCAAGGGATATGGAAACCAAGTTGGCAGGTGGATCGACTCGAGGAAGATGCCTGGATGTTCAAGAAATTGCCCTTCTGAGCTCCGCTGGGGCTAGCCCCCCAAGGCAGCCAGAGTCAACTCGAGTCATCCTCCAGCCCGTCAGTTGTGGGTCGTAATCAAGAGCTACACTTGGTGATTTTGGGATCACCCATTCACATTCATATCATCCATTAAAACCCCACTTAGATCATCAGATCCCATCAAAATCCATCAAAATCCCATGAAGATCCCATTGGAATCAGCCAATGCCCGTCCAACGCCACGGATGTCGCGGATGGCCAAGATGGTCATCCGTCCAGCAAGATGCCAAAAACGAGGGACCGCTGTGGGTGAAACCATAAATGGGGGTATCCCCAATAGCTGGATGGTGATTTCATGGAAAACCCTATGAAAATGGATGATTAAGGGCTACCCCGGTTTTTTTACCCCGGTAATTACCCCCATTTTAGGAACCCCCCAAATACACATGAATAAAACAGGAAGAAGGATGATGACGATGATGAGCGTGATGACCAAGATGATGTCAGACCATATCAGACAGCCATTCATGGTCCGCAGCCAACGGCTTGACAGACCTTTGAATGGCTGCGACCGGAAATGGTTCCTGTTTTTGCAGAGAAGAGCCACACTGATTTAGATTACCCTTGAAGCAGATCACCATTAAGATCCATTAAGTTTAGGTGTGAAGTGGAGGTTGTTAGGATAAGTATGCCGACAGATCTGACAGGTTGTATATTTGCTACCCCAACAGTTAATAACAATTATATATATAATATATATCTATAATATTCTATAATTATGTTTGATTAGTTTTCGGATGTTTTTGGAGACATCAGAGACATCCCCAATCTGAATCTTGGGGCTGTCCCTGTCCCCATCTCCAAGGGCTTTCATGGCCCATGCTGGCAGCCTGGCGCCGGCCATGGCGATTGGGCCGTGCCGCGGAGCGGTGGGGCCGGTGGCCTTGGGGCAAGTGGCTCAGCTGGAGACGGAGATGGGGAGATGGGGAAACCGGTGGTTTAACCAGCTGGTTGAACCAGAAGATGGGGATATTTCGGGGATACAACCAATATGAACAAACATTGGGGGTGCTATCATGCTATGAGAATGGGGGTTAAAAAAAACTGTTTTACCTACTTCATGACAAGAAGTGGGCTATATGCCACTGTCTTTTTTCAGGACAGAGTCTGCAAAAGATAAGAGATACACCACCCTATGGTCTTGCAAATCGGGTACCCTTCTGCGTTTTTGAAGTGCCTCAATCTCGATTATGCTGATACATACAACATCTGTCCCTGTTTCGCCAATGTCCGGCCCCAAAACCGCTTTGTTTACACCACAACTCAGGCAAAGCATCGTTGAATCACACTCTCAATGGAATCCCAACACCAATACAGTTAATATGTCTGAAAATAGGGTGCAGTACCCCTGCAATCCACTGGCTAATCATCATTCTCCTGATTATCACCGTTAAATTGCCATTTTCTGGGGTATATACCCCATTTCCAGACCCCATTTCATCCCATTTCCATTCTTTGAACCCTTGCGAATGGTTTAAATCATGTTAAATCCCTGTACATCCATATTTATTCATGGTCAGGTCACTTAAATCCCAATTTGTTGGTCATCTTTTGGTTGGTTAAATGACACAAGATCATACAAGATGGACATCAGGTCCACATTTGTTGCTGCTAGGCAGGGCACTGCGCAGCTGGCGCATTTCCACGAGGACATGGGCGATGTGGTCATGGCCCTGGCGAAAGAAACGCGCTGGGCACATGCGGTGGAGCTGGCGCGCAGGCGTCGATGGGTGCAGGATGCACTTGGGATTAATGGGTTGAAGATGGTTGAACCATGCTGAACCATTAATGGTTAGGAAATGGTTAGGAAATGGTTGGGAATTGGTGATAAAATATCTGATAACATGTGATATCTTCCATAAGAAGAAGCCAAGTAGGTCACGAAAGCCAGCCTCTGCTAGCCGAAGTCCCTGCTTCAGCAAGGTATTGGCAGGGGCTCGAATCGCAAATCACATGAAACTTCACACTTAACAACTCGCACCGCCTGTTTTTTCGGAAGCAGTGCTGCCTGGGACATCGTCGCCATATCGTTGCAATCAGCATCATCAGCATCATCAGCATCATCAGCATCATCAGACTTACTCTCCACCTTGTATCTCCCAATTCCTCACACAGCGCTCTTTCACCACACCTTCCTCCTTCTCCTTTACCTTCCCAGCTAGCCTTCGTCCCTTACCCCTTCGCCTCAAGTAATGCTTAAGAATGGTTATTAATGGTAATTCATGGGTATTAATAGTATTTATTAATTGATATAACTAGCCAGATTTTGGTTCCGAGCTTCTTGCAAGATGTTTGAGGGCCACGAGCAGAGTTGGTACCTAGTTCAGAAAAAATATGGTCGTTTCATATATCCCAATACATCCCAGCTACTTTTGGGGTTCCGATCCTTACTCGCACTGAACACTATCCCAGTTGAGCGTTTTTCAAACCCCATCTGTCATCCCTTTGTACTATTTGCTAGGTAGAGATCCCCATATTGGGTTATGATGGTCCCCAATAAAACAGGTAGCATATGGCTAAAGGTTATATCCTTGTCACCAAATCACAATCCAACTATGGGGCAGTGATTCTTCAAAGCAACATACTTGGGGATGCAGTTCCAGTGAACTAAGTGGTTGTGGTTCGCCATAGCTGTAAGCAGGCTATATCCAACTTGTGGAGGTTGTTACCATACTGCCATCTTGAAATCGCCAAGGCAGCCGTATTGGCGAACGTATCAGAATGCGATAGAAGCCTGCCGCCAGGGTTCACAATGGGATCCTTGTCTGAATGGTCGCAGTTGTGGGTCGCCGTTTGATCGGATGCACAGCAGATTTGTGTCCGGAACAGGCACAAAAGGGCTAGTGGGACTTGAAATCCTGTAAACCCAAGGTGGAAAAAACACATTTTCCTCCAACGAACTGCAACAGCTCCCACCAGGATGCTTTTCTGACCAGGTTCTTTTCTAAGCTGGACTCACATGTCTGCATCCACCCCTCGGCTGTGATGTGTTGCGCATCCCAGGATTGGTGTGTCCAATTGCTCAAGGAGATGCAAATCCACAGCCACAGGCATGTGCGGCTAGATTTCCTCTATATTTGATCCATAAATTGTCAATACATCGTAATACATCATAGTGTTACAAAGACAATTATATTATATATATATACAATATATATAATACAATACGTGATAATATTATATATATATAATATTATATCTATATCTATATCTAAATCTACTGTAAATCTAAATCTACATTTATGACATATATTTTAGACATACCAATATGCTCCCAGGAGTTGTTTCAATTTTCGCTTCGCCGACATTTCCAGAGGCCGAGTGCCACGGCCTATGGCATGGTGGCCTCAACGCTGGGACGAAGCATGCAGTGGAGCAAAGCTCTCCAAGTGATCCAAGATATGACAGGCGCCCAACCAGCGACCGTGAAAAACCGGTGGATGTTGGAGGATTTTTTGGGGGATCTCTTGTGGATGTTGGATGATTTTTGACGTTGTTTGATGATTTCTGTTGTTTTTTGTTGTGACATTTCAGACCGATGGTCGCTGGATTTTTGTGGATTTTGGTGGGGGGTGGGGACTGTTGGAAGATGAGGATTCTTGGTGTATCAGCTTCCCAGTGGTGGCACCAGGGGGCGATGTGCCTTTGAACCTCAAGATCTTTAGCGCGGTTCTCAGCGGCTGTGGGCAAGCCAGAGAATGGCAGGCAGGCTCTGTAGGGCGCCATGCTGCAACTTGACAAACTGATGAAGTGGCGTCAGTTTGATGAGACTCGTGCTGACACTGAGCATGTTTAATGGTTTTGGATTTGATCGTTGCATATTGTTGCGTCTCAGCACTTGTCAAACAACCTCATGGTGAGCCTTTGTTTCCACGTGCTGATTTCGTTGAGCAGCCCCCAACCCTGTCGGTTGATTGTTACGTGGGCACTCCCTGGCTTGACAACTCCATCAAAGGCATCCAAGACACAAAGAGTCATACAATTTGCTCTGATTTTTCTTTTGATTGCTAGAGGCAGCCTTAGTGAAGTCAGTGAGTCGCGAAGTCTCCAGTCATATTTTGGGTGACATCTCCATATTTTATCCATGTTCATCCTATTTTTGTTGCTGAAATCCCCATCAAAATGCTGGGTGGGTTTACCCATTCGGTAGGTGGCCATCTCTGTTTTGGCCGATGCCGAGCAGCATCAGCTGCAGCTGGATATCGTGTCATGTGACTGGGCCACTGGGCATCCATGGGTTGTGGATCTTCACGGGGCGGATCAAAACATCCAGTTGCCAACTGAGTTTCCATAGAATTTGGGATGAATCTCCATCTATTTCCATAAATTCGGGATGAACATCAAGCCAAAAAAAAAGTCTCCAGCTCTGATAGATTTTGGACCTCAAAAACTACCATGTCTTGGATGAAGATCCAGCTATACCGCCTACATGGGGTTTTCACAGTATCACCCGGGGGGGCCCCTGGTGACTTGACCCAATGGATCATCCATAGGGGATGGGGAAAGCTCCATTTCCCCAGCGTGATCCTATTCCCAGCACCAAGATCTCCAAGGCAATGCTGCCATGATGGCATGCAAACACAGCGCCTGGGAGGAGCGAAGCGATGGGATTTTCTTGTGGCAGAGGAACTCTTTGGTGGTCTGATGTTGAATGAATATATAATATTATATAATAGCTTTTTAATGGGGATTTTTATGTAAATTGTTGATTGGCAACATTTAACAAACATATTTTTTACATATTTATATGGGGATATGAATCATCCTCTAATGGCTGCTTGAATCCTGAGACTCTGTTGGCTTTTTCGTTGGGAATGTAATGGAGATTTTTCATGGGGATGGATATATATATATATATTTATAGTGTCATTTAGTATATTTAGGGAGGATTAATGGGACTATGATCTTACATTGGGAACACGATCCTAATACTAGGAATATAATGGGGATACCTTGATCCCTGATCTGGCTGTGTCTGGAATATGCCGTGGCTTGATTGGAACCATACACCAGAATTTGACCCTAAAATCGACGTGCCACGAACAACAATCAACAATTTTGCGGGTCCAAAACAGCCACCGTGGCGTGATGGGTTGCCATCTTCATGTGGTGCTCTGCTCGCCCATATGTTGCTTCGTTTTTCCAATAGGAACATAGATGAAAGTAGCATCTACCGTGGAATTTCAATTGTGGGGATGTGTGGGCTAGGACCTTTTCCTCCATCAAGATCACGAAAATTCCCCACTGCCCAGCTTCCACATGGTGCAACCAGCACTTTTCATGATTTTTCGCAGCTTTTCCCTACTTGAAACCACCATTCTTTGGTGCCACCGGAGGTCTGCCAGTACTTGTTGCACCACAGCATGGCCCGGCGACAGCTGACACCCTCCGTGGTGACCCTGGCACAGCTGGTGGAGGCCTATGGCCACGGAACGCGCTGGGCAGAGGCGCTGCAAAGCCTCCAGGTGGGGATGGGGGGACTGGGGATTTCCCAACGAAGCTGATCAAAGTTGAAACATTGAAACAACATGAAACAACATGAAACAACGACATGGCTATACAGAAGTTTTTTTGACTGGAAGTTGTTGAAGAAAAGGGAACAATTGCACGAGCAAATCATATATTTGATCATCAGGAAATATCTGGGGGATCTTTTGAACCAATCAGGGGGAAAAATGGGCTGAATCTGGATCAATTGATCATCCGATCCCAGGGTGCCCATCGCTTCTCCCTACAGCCCGACGTGGTGCTGGTCAATGCCACCGCCACGGCGGCTGTGCGAGGCCATGGTCAACACTTGGCCAACGTCATGGAAATTACATGAAATAAGCATAAATAAGCCATTTCTTGCGGGATGAATGGGGGATGGCCATCAACATCCATATACCATCAATATCCATCAATTACTATCATACTATCATATACCCATGCAGCATTTGGATTGGCATGACCGGGGGGCCCATCCCTCAAGGCTCAGGCTGGCCTTCCGCTCTGTCTCTCTTCCAAGAGTTGCCCAAGCGAAGTCTCCGTGCCGATCTGGTCACGGCGCGCCGGAAGGGTCCAAAGCGAAGCGATTCCACCGGGGGCTGGTTGATGATGAGTTATACTACCCCCGAGAACTGGGAATCGCATGAGGCTTTCAGCTTCAATATCGATATTTTTGGATGGGTCTTCATGCAAAGCAGTCTCGAGATCACAGAGAAGGAAAATGCTTGTGCCCTCTTGCAGAAAAGTGAGACGCAAACAACACTTGGGTAAAAACAGCAGTTCCCTAAGATCTGTTTGCCGTCAAGGATCGTCAGGGTATATGGTGATTTTGCAGCAACTTCGTTGATACATGTTCATCCTGAATTTATTATCCTGGTAAATTATTCGTGCGAATAGGGACATCCAACATCATCCAACCATTCCAGCCATCATCCTTGCGATATATACGTACATACATATATAAAAATACATATATATATATGTACGTATATATAAATACACATATGTATGTACATATATATATATATATAATATAATTATATATGTGTATATATACATGTAATATATGTATATACATATACATGTAATATATATATATATATATATTACATGTATTAGATATATGTAGTACATACATGTATATATATGTATTATATGTATTCATATATAATGGGTATGTATGTGTATATATGAATAATGATAATGTATATATATAATATACATAATGCACATAAAATGTTTATATAATGTTTATATAATGTGTATACATATGTGTATATATATAACTATATAATTGTCATGTATAATTATATATATATATATATCATCTATCCATATGTACATATATATATATATAATGATTATCAACAACAATATCAACAACAATATCAACAACAATATCAACAACAATATCAACAACAATATCAACAACAATATCAACAACAGTATCAACAACAATATCAACAACAATATCAACAACAATATCAACAACAA
>Ga0126342_10003316_pt1 | contig 26485 bp, 23 predicted proteins | sample Cyp1metagenome_FD_92528 | JGI IMG/M metagenome (GOLD analysis project Ga0126342, IMG submission 92528) | Coral microbial communities from Lord Howe Island, Old Settlement Bay, Australia - Cyphastrea 1 metagenome | ecosystem: Host-associated > Invertebrates > Cnidaria > Coral ...
GATAGATAGATAGATAGATAGATAGATAGATAGATAGATAGATAGATAGATAGATAGATTAGATAGATTAGATAGATTAGATAGATAGATAGATAGATAGATAGATAGATAGACAGATAGATAGATAGATAGACAGATAGGTAGATAAGATAGATAGATAGATAGATAGATGGATAGATAGATAGATAGATAGATAGATAGCTGGGCAGATAGAAAGATAGATAGATAGCTGGGCAGATAGAAAGATAGATAGATAGATAGAAAGATAGATAGATAGACAGATAGATAGATAGATAAGATAGATTAGATAGATTAGATAGATTAGATAGATTAGATAGATTAGATAGATAGATAGATAAGATAGATTAGATAGATTAGATAGATTAGATAGATAGATAGATAGACAGATAGGTAGATAAGATAGATAGATAGATAGATAGATAGAAAGAAAGATAGATAGATCGATCGATAGATAGATAGATAGATGGATCGATAGTTAGATAGATAGATAGATAGATAGAGAGATAGACAGATAGATAGATAGATAGACAGATAGATAGATAGATAAGATAGGTAGGTAGATAGATTAGATAGATTAGATAGATAGATAGATAGATAGAAAGATAGATAGATAGATATAGATAGATAGATCGATCGATAGATAGGCAGATAGATAAATAGATAGATGGATAGAGAGATAGATAGATAGATAGATAGATAGATAGATAGATAGATAGATAGATAGATAGATAGAGAGATAGACAGATAGATAGATAGATAGATAGATAGATAAATAGATAGATCGATAGATCGATCGATAGATAGATAGATAGGCAGATAGATAGATAGATAGATAGATAGATAGATAGATAGATAGATGGACAGATAGATAGATAGATGAATGGATAGGAATAGAATAGAATAGAATAGAATAGAACAGAATAGATTAGATTAGATCAGTTAGTTAGATAGATAGATAGGATTAGATTAGTTAGATAGTTAGATAGTTAGATAGTTCGATTGTTAGATAGATAGATAGATAGGATTAGATTAGGTAGATAAATAGATAGATAGATAGATCGATAGATAGATCGATCGATAGATAGATAGATAGATAGATCGATATCATTTTGGACACGACACCTGCATGGCTTCACGTCACTGCCAGTCAGCATGCTCATCCCCACCTGGCTGATAAGATTGCCAGCTTCTGTCTGGTACCAGCACCCCCCAACTTCCAGTGGTTTCGAAAAGATCCAAGGAGCAGTAGTTGCCAAACCAAGGATGTGTGTGTCTAGAATGACGAGGACACTTCCTCGGTCTCATCTCCCGCTTGAACTCGAAAACATGGATAACCAAAGTCTTACAACCTTAGTCGCCCTTCAAACATGCAAGTGAAAATAGTCTAGAAGGATATGCTGTTCCTCCAACTTGCTTCCAAAGATAAAAGCCACTCATCAAACCAAGGTTTATCCAGCACACCACTGATCCCAGCATCAAGGGATGATTGAGGATCTGCTCTCGCGGCGGAAAGCTCAGGGTGGTTGGCATGTCCAGCAAACCAATCTGGTGGCTGTAGGCGTGCGTGTTGTCCTGCTGGCAATGCCCAGGAGATTGCAACGATCGAACGGATGTGATCGGGTGGGTAAGATTAATGAAGATTTGTAAACCGAAGCATGTTTATTAATCATGACGTACACCCGGTACACCCATGAATAAACGATCCCTGACACCAAAGGTTTAGCAGGTTTACCACCGTCCCAGGCCACGATGGCAAGGCGATATATGGTGATATTTTCCACGAGTTATAAAACAACTTTAGGCTAAATATGGATGAAGAATGATGAACATATTGAACATATGAGGTATCACTGTGTATCACTATCTATATCTATGTACCACTTTCTAGGAGTGAACACTGATATTTTCGAAAGGTAGCCAGACGTCCGCAAGGGACAAAGTACTTTTCATATCCCGCATGTCAATGACTTCTCTGGTGGAAATTGAAGCAAATCAATACACATCTGCTGCATATGCCCTTTCTCCCGAGGACGCCCAGGCCATTGCAATTCCCAGATGTTGGGTCCTGATGTTTGGGAAAGTGGACTTCGGCAATTGAACACAAATGCGCGAAGAGCACCATGTTCAAGATCCTTGATGGCGTCGAACTAGGACGCCCTTTTTGATCTGTCATACCCAGAGAAGGGCCATTGGAATGGCAAAAAAATCAGACAAACCATTACGTTCTTGGTTTTCTTCCCCACCAAAAATATCGGACAACCCCATCTATTCCAATCTACTGGGGCCGTGTCCTCCCTGGCTTTCGTTGGTTTAATCCGCCATTGGGCGCATCTGTGTTCCGGTTCACCCCTTGATAAAAACACGTCAATTGTCTCAACTTTGCCGGAGAAAAAGAAGAATAACTAGAATAAGGCGTGTTGGTGCTTTCCGCCTCTGGGTCACCATGAATCAAAATAACAATCAAACCAGAATCGAATATGAAACAAAGAGTTGAACCCGCCAGCTGATCGATTGGATTAAATTGGCGCAGTCTTTTTGAGCTATCCTCACATCAAGAAAAAGAACACGCACCAACCATAAACACATCATCAAACCCATCGTTTCCCGAGTTCCACCCGAGTTCCAAGGCTCTGATGGATGTGGTTCCCCAGGCGTCCGTTCCACTGATTCACTGTGGCCTCCAACGGGCACTTCAGCGTCTTCTCGCGCGGCACCGTCGCGAAGTAGCTGGAGTCGAACCACTCCACGGCACCCGGGTCACCTGATCAAGCAAACCCTGCAGAATCCTAACATAGAAAAAAATGTGGAAATCCACATGAAAACCCATGAAAATCTGAGATGATCTTCATAAAACATGGGGGTTTCCACATCTAAACGTTTACCACAGGGTAACCACCTCTATATCGCCATCTCGCCGGGGTAACCGGAGGGGATTTGGACGGATTTGAGCAGAAATGGGGATTTAAGGAACAAAGGTGACACATATCTGTTTAACCATCAAAACTAAGAAGTATGAAGGGTTAACAATCAAACATTGTATCATTGTGATTTCAATTGTGAAAAATTGCGGTTCAATGAGTTCAATGGATTTGTTAGCAAAACATACAGGGCACCTTTACTCTTAAAATTAGGTGTTTCTTAATCTTTCCCATCATCCGATCTCGGGTGGTTTATTTGCAGCAAACGATATGGAACACCCACCAGAATTGTCGATCATTTTTCAGGAAACCATGGTTGTTCTCCACATCCGTGAAAAATACTGAGGGGAGAGGGAAAGCTGCGGGAAGCAAAGAATGGACAGGAATGTGCAAACATTCTGATCTAATCCATAAGAAGTGGGACAAGTGCGGAATAATGCGAAATACCCAATTCATGGAACCCTCCTGAGGTACGGTGGATCAATACTATGTAGATCTATGTAGTAGTTTGCTGTTTGGATAAATGTAATATAGCAAACTATTATAACACAACAGAATTTAATATAAAGATTCTACAGGATGGGGCCCCCCACTTATAAGTTGGTCTATAAACCATTATAACCCCCATTAACTAGCTCGTTATATCTACCGTAAACCATAGAATTCAGCCACTTATAAGGCAACTGAACGCTATCTTGGGGGCCCCATCCTGTATGTACTGTACACATTCCCATACATGTTCAAGATGCACATCCAGCCCGGAGATGACGAAGCAAGTTATTGAAAATGGCTCGGCGGTTCATTTTTTCTCAGGGATATACCCAACACATGTGTATATATATATAACCAAGGACAACAATCTCGATTCTGGGATGCCCTATTTCCAAACAAGCCCATATGCATGTAAACACCGTATTCTTCAATATTCTTCACTGTTATTAATTTTCCATATTTACACATAGGATATCATGTTCAATTGGCTTTCTGGTTAATCTTCCTTCAACATGGAGGGTGCGGAAGTAACAAAGTAAGTAAAATGGCTGAAGTTGGTAAGATCACACGGTTGATTTCCCCTCATATTTTTCAAGGCACGTATACGTACACACACACACACATATATATATAGTACATATTGATAATCACACACATGCAGATACATGTGTATTGCATAAAATTGTACATACATACATATATATTATATTCTATCTTATTATATGATTTTATATGTTATCATATTATGTTATGTTATATTATACCATATTATAATATTATGTCATATTATATTATATTATATTATATTTTATTATATTATATTTTATTTTATTATATATATTATATTAAATTATATTATATCATATTTTACTATATTATATTATATCATATTATATTATATTATATTACATTTTATCATATTATATTATTATATGTTATTTTATTATATATTATTTTATTTTATAACATTACTATTATTATTATTATTACTATTATTATTATTATACACAATATCATATATACATAAACACATGTACACATACCATATATACACGTGAGACATCCCCAGTTGTCCGATGTACATCCAAGTAATGGGCCGAAAGCTTGAACAACCCCTAACCCCAACCGAAATCCCCATTGTCTCTGGTTGGTGGTTTCAACCCCTCTGAAAAATATGAAAGTCAGTTGGGATGATTATTCCCAACTGAATGGAAAAATGAAAAATGTTCCAAGTCACTGCTATTGCCACGCTCCTTCTTCTCTTCCACCAGCGGTGCTATTGTGCTGGAGCTCGTCTCCACTGCCACTTCCGGCACGACATCGGCGGTGCCGGCATTGGCTGCGGTGGGCGGCGCCGTGCCATCGCTGGAGGGCGCGAAAATGAGTTCCTGAGGATGATGGGAGCTGGGAAAACCACGGAAAAACAAGCGGAAATCCACAAAAGTTGGGTCCCTGCACCAAACCAGTCAAAATGTATTTTTTCTTAATGGAGGTCGGTAGAACTGATCCAGATGGCCGCAACCTCATGTTGCAGATTGACTAACAACTTTAAGAACAACAAATTGAGTGATATCCGGTCCTTTTACTTGGTAATTTCCAACTTTTGCCACTGAAGTCTCCATTGTTCACAATTTTCCACTGGCTACATCACTTTGTTTTCTGGATACACCAATCACCAGTTGTACTGCGCACTTTCTCATGTCTTCTTGGGAAAAGTTGTCCCACTCAGCTGGGCCATGGAGTAAACTGGCGATCGCAAGCGGGTCATAACCCATTCTATTTTAGAACCAGGGGTATTAGAGGGATATGTCATATATAACCCACACACGCTCACCACTTGACTAACTAACCATGGCCCATCTGAGCAACGTCCATTTCTCCAGGCGTCTTGCAGCTGTAGAGCGTGTCTGGCAATGTGCCCGCGATCCACTTGTGCCAAGTTTTGGCATAGGAAGATGGAAATCACCACGATGACAAGCAAACCTGCAGAGAGGACATCTCCATGGTTGACCTTAAAGCCTTAGATCCACCTTAAAATATTGATGAACAATATGATTTCAAATTTTTGGTGGAATACAACTGATCAAAATCCTTCACTGAGACTGACCAGTTAAAATGGACCTGGAGCCCATCGAATAGTTGGAATATCACCCTAAACGCCCTGCAAACTGGTGCCCCGGCCCCGCATGTATGAGCTGATTTATAAGCCCACTTAATGATAGATACAAACCCAGCCAACCTTAGCTAAGTCTTGGGCAGCACTTGTTGAACAAGATGGAAACCCTTAACCCCCACCGGAAAAACTATAACAGTTGAAACCCGCTGTCCTTTATGGTAAACCCACTGATGGGAAAAGCCTGTTCTATCCCTTTTGGTGCCCCTTTTTTCCTTCGATCCAAGATCAACAGATTGTTTTTTTCGGAAAATTCATGGAAAAATCAGCAGGACACCATGATAAACCACGGTTTTTGCCATCAAATGTAGAGCCTTTTTTTTGGGTAAAAAACCCATCACTGAACCAATCCACTGACAAGAAACAGGGCCCTGCAATGACGAAACAGCTCCTGAAACTCCCGCGACTCGGCGCTCCCATGGCCGGAAAGCGCCGTCATGGGATGCCATGGGATGCGGTGATGGGAAGATTTCAATGTCTGAACGGGTAGCCTGGATAGCAATAGAATCTCATAAAATATGGCAAAATATGGCAATATTCACATACTTTCATGATTTTCAATGGAACATAAATCATGATGTTGAAGATTTCTTTCATGGAAAATATGTTGATGGACCGTCTGAAGCTGGGCTTTTTTGATAAACACCATTCCGCGGAGATCTGAGTGGAGGAAGTTGAAGCGCGAGTGATTGGGAGACAGCCACGGCTGGTTTTCTGGTCTCATAGTAAGCCTCATCAGTGAAATTCATTTGAAATTCATGATTGGTGGATGTCACTGGATGTCCTTCAATGCAAATGATCTGACTTCATGCGGAATCCGGAACAACTAAATATCTGATGGTTGAAGTTCTCGATCGAACATATGTTGGCAAGGTTCCCGCAACCAATCTGAGCCTTTCCTTAAGGGTAGTTTTTCCTAGCAACGTGTGAGCATCAAATTTGCGGCACAGGGGCGTTGAACCCCGTGGACATGTCCGCAATATCGATGGATTGTACCTGTGATTTATGGCGAAGTAATCCCATCCCCCTAAGGTTAAATACACCCCAAACAAACACTTGGTTTAGTATCAAGTGAATTCCTGAATTGGGGTCCGATCATAAGGGGATATAGGACCTTTAAGTTCCAAGGGGTTGGTATTCAGGGGATGGTCCTTGGAGTGCAGGAAAGAATGCATTTTTCTATACACCACCTGGCAGGGTCTACCATGTAGTCTTTGATGGTTAAATAAGCTCAAATCACCACCTTTGCTTCACTTGTTCTTGATGCTTAAACGCCTAATGTTTGATGCTCAAATACCCTATGTATGCCTTGCTTAAATAGCCACATTTTTACTGATCAATGAACACTTTGTGATGGTTAAATCATAGTTAAACCCATGATTTGCTGGTAATCCTCCTCAACTTTCCCGTCAACTTTCGCAAAAAAATCGGTGTGAGATGAGCCTGAGTCTCCAGGATGGACTTCACGATGTGAAAACAGGCGCGAGGCGCCTCACCGGAGTGGTAAGATTTAAGTTTTTTTTGAAGCATCACATAGAGAATATATATATATATGGCATATATGGGCTACAATTGCATGAACTGGTTGGTGGTTTTAACCATCTTGAAAAATATGAAAGTCAATGGGAAGGATTATCCCATATATTATGGAAAAAATGTTCCAAACCACCAGCCAGCATATAGGATATATATGGGCTACAATGGCATTAACTGGTTGGTTGTATACCTACCCCACTGAAAAATATGAAAGTCAGTTGGGATGATGACATTCCCAATATATGGTAACATGTTCCAAACCACCAACCAGCATATAGGATATATATATATATATGGGCTGCAATGGCATTAACAATGGTATTCAAAGGCCTGTACTGGCATAAAACATATATATATATGTATCTGTATATTGTTCGAAAGTGGCACATGAACCAACAGCTGTTGGGGTGGCTTTAGGTAGCTGATGAATCTGAAGCAGTTCATACCATTCACTGATCCAATGATCCCAATGAGGTACAGGCTGGGACCATTTTGGTCATGGATCATGCCCGACAAAGCCACTGGCAGCCAGGACTCACAAAATTGGTTATTGCTAGTACTCAACCATCCCATCTTTTCGGATCCAATCATGAAAGCAGTACCAGTGGGTCTGAAAATTAGGGCATTCCAAAAAAAAAACAAAGTTTCAGAGTTTCAGAATATTTCACCATTTCACTTTCCTTGGCCATTTGGGAAGTCACCAGCTACCTCCTTTGGCTGCGTCCGCTCGCCGGCGCTGCGGGGCGCAGGCTGCGCGGCCTGGCGTAGGTCCATGGTGCTGGAAGATTTACCAATGCCCTAAAAATGACCCAAACAAAAAGGTACACATACCATACATGGAGCATATGGGATATGAAGAATGGGCAGATTCTTGGATAGCAAGAAGAAAATTGGATTTGATATCTAAGAATCGTGGGAGGTGTGACTATATTACTATATGTGGCCTCTTGTTCTTGTCACATATCACAATTGAGCATCGTCATCCCGGGAGGGCACAAACATGACACCACCCCAACCAAATAATTTTGCAAAGTTACGCTAATCACCGCCACTACTCTCTCTCTCTCTATATATTTACATAGAAATATAATCATCGACATGTGTCAAAAAAATGGGGTGGATCCCCTTACTAACCATCATGTTGTTGAGAAGTTGCCACAATGAATCCCAATAAACTCCCCAGTTGCGAGTTGGCCCCACTTCATGCCGATCGCACCTCCTCAGCTTCTAAACCTCAGCCATCAGGGACCTGCCGAAGGACCTATTGGGTCAGACATGGTCAGACTATGACTGTTCTCCTGGCCATCCCTTCGTGCTCCAAGCAACTGTCTAGGTAGGCATCGACATCCACACCCTCATCGTCTGTGTCCATGGCGACTTCTTTTTTTGCAGCCGAGAAAATGGATGAATCCAACTAGTTTCGTAGATCTTATTGGTGCCCCAAAAGCTCCGACCATGGCTCCTTTGGGTGGGCAACCTTATGGCCTTAGGCCCCGTTCAGAAGTCGGAGGCACATGCGGGGAGACTGTTGATATTATTCACAATCTTTGGTCATCCAGCATGGTTGTGGACATCTTAAATTCTATAACAGAAGGAAGGCCATACCATGGGGAACTTTCTGCTGCCAGGAGCATTTCTTGTTGGTCTGACACGACGAAATTCAAGTACAAATAGCACAGCTTCGTCATACAGCAATGACTCAATTAGAAAACCTTCTGCAAAGGGTAGCTTGAGCACCTACCCCAGTGGGATTCAATTTTGGAGAACAATGCGTTGGGCATCATTTCCCCTTATAAATGATGCCCAAGTCTGCCTTGAGCCACAAGCGAGCAAATTCGGTCGGAATTTTGAAATGTGAGCCGCTAGAACACGGGCAGTGCTTGGAAAGTCTGATCTTGCATTGCACGTCAACTTTCCAGGTGTACAAGCTGTTTGTGGTTGGTCTATCCATCTCCATGTTGACGCAGTTTTTAGTTTTTATCCAAACCATCCTCCAAACCTATAGGTTGGGGTTCCATGTTGTTTGTCAGTAGACTCTCCATTTTGCCGAAATTCGCTTGTGCATCTTCCGGATTGGATCTCGACATGGCTTGGAAATTCGAATCTTCCTCTGCAACAGAACTGGTTAAAAAAATGATTTACTTCTGGCAGGATGGCAGGATTCCAAAGAACTCAACACTTGACCCACAATAACTTACAACACCCTGCCATAATCTACTGTAAATTACCCTAATTTACCTTAACTTTCCATATCTTCAACCATTCACCATTCAGTATTCCCAGGTTTTTTCGGGCTTCATATATTGTATTACTATCTGTTGGTGAAACGTCTACCCGTTTGGTCAATTTTCACACCTGATCGGATTTACATCTTTAGTTTCTAGTAATTTTAGGTAAACAAGAGCCTGGAGAAAGATAGAAAAAACAACAGATCCATGATCTTAGTTTCATGGTGTTTCCCATAATTTCCAAGGTTCCAACTTTTCTATCTATGACTTGGGGTTGATCTCCAGCCCCGTCTCCACCTGACACGTTCTAAGGTGCGCCGTTGCAGTGCCGCACGCTCTTCGGCGGCCTCACAGGCCAGCTGTCCCCAACTTATGACGGCTTCTTGGATTCACATCCATCAGCCTTCAAGTTGACTGGGGTGGCAAGATAGCTAGATGGATAGGTGGATACATATTTAAATGGGGAAAACTGATGGGTAAATAGTGCTTTCTCTTTTCCCCAAACCAATATGACTATTCGCGGGGAACAAGAAACCGTTTTTCAGGCATTCCGCTGTAGCTACCTACTGGTACTGGAGTGAGTTCTGATGAGTGTATGCACTGATGTCCTTTTTTAAGCTCTATACCAAAATGACTTCTGGCGGTGCTGAAAACTCCGTTGGAGTAGCTCCTCCTCCTCCAGGCGCTGTGTCTGCACATATTCTATTGAATTGATTTATAGTATAGTAATAAATATAATCTATTTATTGAATTTGTAGTAATCACCATTCTCTATCAATAGTCCATAATTGAATTGATTTATTGTATAATAGCACATAATAGTATAATCATGTATAATCTAAAACATGTCCATAATATCACCTACAATGGACTGTAATCACTATATCTATCTATAAAACTATTGGAATAGGATATCGCATATTTTTTGTATCACACTAGAGTAAAATATAACAAGATTATTATACATCCGGATAAAGCAAAATACCAATCGAATTTTTAGTGTTGGAATATTGGAATGCAATCTATAATAAATAAAATAATAATCATATACCGGAATCAAAATAATCTAAAATATTATCTATAACGTACTATAATGACTATACAACTCTTATTCTTGGAATATAATGAAACAATGGCAATCTATAATGGATATTGCAACTATATTCCATTATCATTATTACTACTATTAGTACCCCTTGGCACCCGTGGATAACGAATGACAAAATAACAAGGGCTGATACTTACAACAGTTTTAATTTTACATAATGATGTAAGATATTAAAACAATGGAACAATGGAACAACAATTTGAATGTAATGGGATACAAGTGGAATAACAGTGGAATACTACTGGGATAAACGAATCATCATGGGGAAAATAACCAACACTCATATCTTCTGCTAATTTCACAGTTTGCGAATTGGACGCCGTGTCCCATTTAGTTCGGCGATTTGCCTAAACACTGTGATGTTCCACAGAGGGTCCCCGTCATTCCCCTCAAAAATGATCATTTTTTCTAATAAAAATAGGACAAGAACTAATCTGTTACACCCAATGCCGTAAACATAAGTAGCATTTGGGGATGCCTCTCTCGATCCATTTATGAGAAGTCATTGGGGGTCGTTTATTACTTGGGTTTACCACATTACCTTGGGGAGAAGATATGGTTGGGTATGGAACTACTTCAACCGGGATCAGTACAAAAATGTCTATACTGCTATCCAAATGGAATTACTATAGACATCCGAACAGGGAATTTTCGTGCAACAATCATTAACCTGGGGATATCTAAAAAATGACATAGTCTACCTACTTTAAGATGACGATCGTATATACTTTATCCAATCTATGGGGATTTAGAGTAGGTGGATAGTATACTTGGAGATTTACTACTCTAAAAAACACAGGTTGCCAGCTGAACGTAAGGTACCGGGTACCCCAAAATCTTATTTTTGGGATTTGTTCTGGTCTTGTTCCAGCTGGCCTCTTCTTATCTGATGGGTGAATTCTATCTGAAGCATATTTCATATTCGTCATGGGGGATCGTCGTCCAATTTCTATGCTTGAACATAGAACATATTTGAAACCACAAGCCAGGTCATCATTGGTTGTGTTTCCCCATTATATCCCCATGTGAGATGGTTAAATCCACAGCTTACCGCAACGATACTTATTGTCAGCTAGACTCACTATTTATAAATCCCAGAAAAAACTCGTTTATCCCGATTATACCCCGGTTAAATGCCATTGAATGCCAAGTGTTGATGGAAACAAAACATACTTCCATTAAAGGATTTGGATGGATTATATCCTTTATATAATGGTATTATAATGGTATAATTATAAACGGGGATATCCCTATAGCATGCTATATCCATCAATATCCCAATTGGACAAATCCATGATATCCCCATTGTTCAATGGCCATGCCGCTTCCGCGGCGCCTCCGCAACAAGTCCTCGGCACTCTCGCGCAAGCCACCCTTCCTCTCAACGGCATCGCCTTAATCTGGGGCTATGGACAATTTCGTGGATAATTCATGGATAATTAGTGGATGTTTTAATCCATAGTACCATGAATAGCCCCAGGCCCATTAACTATATTGTCCATTTACTAATTACTATTAGCACCATGTTAATTAATTAGTTGACTATAGTCAATTAACACATGGATAATTAATGGATGTACCAATAGTAATTAAAAATGGAATGTAGTGGAGACTACTGGATTCAATAATGGATGTACCAATGGTAGTAATGAGTAAAAGAATAGGATTTCCCATCCCCAAATTTACAATTTTAATGGCTATAAACCATCAATCCGTGTGGGTGGTTTATGACATTGCTGTACTAACATTGTCAGGGCTTCTTACTCATGGTTTACTAATGTCATCTGGGATCCCAAATTATTATTTGAGATCAAAGACTCTTCTCATAATCCCAAGTATGTTGAGCAAAAAAAAGTACATTGGTATCACCTACAGGCAAACATGGCAATGGACAATTCATCACCGACCATACCATCAAGAAGTGAAGGTTCTAGCTACGTCCGGAACTGCGGTAGTGCCCGGCTTGCATCAGGTGTATCATCCAAGTAATCCTCTCACTTCCACCTATCATGGCGAGATACAATGCAAAAACAAGCTGGGTAGGATATCATAAATCCATTTCGGGGTATTGAACTATTACCAAAAGCATCTTCAGACCCAAGGTGAATGCTTCCCCCTGGTCAATCCAACCAGTCACATCTAGCTACAGTATGTTACAATACAAAAAAATCAAACCATTAACTTGGCCCATGTCCAATCTTAAAGCTGGGATAGCTAGGACCAGCTAAATTAAATCGTTACTCCCCAAGGATGGTCTCAAGCCCAGTTCCATGGATCTCTGCCATCTGCCAAGGCGCGCAGCAATTGAGATCTATTTTCAAAGGCTTCCAACAAGCGCGCCTGGAAATCCATGGGGTCTGTTCCAACCATGGGATTTTCCACAATTTTTGGGGGGCATAGTCTGATGGAAAACTATCAACTTTCCTCAGCTTCCAAAACGATGCTCAAATGATGCGCAAATGTCCCGTAGTATGGCAACAGGCTTGCACACAGCCCAAACGGTGGAATTTCAGGGAAGAACTTCTGGTGCAAGATGCTGCAATGAGCCAAGAAGCACAGCATGTATGCAAGACTCATTAAGCTGTCCCCTTCACACTTGGGGGCACGAGGGTCGGTATGGTTTAGTGGATAAGACACATCCCTCATGCGTCAGGCCCCGGTTCAATACCCGGCCAACACTACGCGGACACACGAACCATTATGCCACCCCTGCAGTTCAGGGGATGAGCTAGGGTGTGGTCCGTAAAACACTGACTCACACTTGGGGGTGCAGTTGGGCTTCTAAATGGGCATAACCATGGTCATAACAACAATAAGTTGGGACATAACCCGTATAAACATGGTCATATACCGAGCTATTAAGTGGAATGGGCCCAAGTAGGTATCTTTCAGCCTTGGATCTTGGAATCTGTCCACTTCTTGCTGGAAATGGAAGGCGATCCACCACATGACACGAGCAGCAAACCTTTTTTGGGCACATGCTCTGCAAACTTCGCTTAAAGCGACGAAGATAAAGGAAATCATGATGTGAAATGGATCAGTGGGACAACATCAAGTTGCCCATATGGATCTATACAAAAATGAGGACTAGCAACAAACCGACCGCGTATGGGAAGGTGTGGAAAAGAAAGAGCTGCCCCTGACACATGCTAGTCAATCCGCATGGCCCAGTGAATGTTGGACCAACAAGAGGGAAAATTGTCAAGCAAGCAAAGACCATGCGAGTCAATCTGCACATCCCAGTAAATGCGGGGACACATGCAATGCACATGCTTTTACTCGTTGGTCATGGTAGCAAAAGCTTCCTTCACACGGAAACACATTTTTCATGATGGCACGTATGTGGGCACAAACGTTCGGTTGACACACCCTCCAAAATTCACAGAGAATCTGATTGCAAATCCAAAAGCTATCACGGTTCCGAATTTGGAGGTTGGTTGAACGAAGGCACACATTTGTGCAACTTGGCCATTCAAGTATGACACCAAAGGGCAAAGGAATTCCTTTATCAACAGGACACGGTGCCGAAAAACGGTGGGACAACCCCAACCATGGCAGGAGGCGAAGGGGGGCATCTGGTAGCTGGGAAGTAAGGACCTAAACACCTACCATACACTTACCTAGACTCCTTCATTGACTTGTAGAAGAACTTGTCCTGCATTTACTCATCCTTTGAAGCACCTTTCCGGCAATTCTAAAAAATCTATTTGTGTTCTCTTTTGATGGTTTAGATAATTAAGGTGGAAAACCTAAGCGTGAACCTGAGCTTGGGGATAGTACAACCATCCATTTCTGACAAGGCATACAGGAAGGCCCCCTCCATAGGTCAATTGGCACATAAATATATATATATATGTATTAATTAATTAAGAAAAGTTATAATATATATATATATATATATATACATATATATAACTAGGCTAGCTAGGATTTATGCTGGATACTGGACATCTCTATGGTTATACAGATGGGGTTATCAATTGCGCAAGCCTATCCTTCGCCGTCATGCCATGTGAGGAGGCGTTCCAGAAAAGAACCAACCCCATCTTCCACCCAATGCGACTTCCTCACATTCCTCGGCACCAAAAATGACACCACTGGGGGGCACTGGGGGGCGAAAAGGACAAACTGAAAAGGGGGTGTCGGTTCAAAAGGAAGAACGGAACATGCAGGAAACATCAAGAAACCATTTTTTTTTCCCCTCAACCATCCAAATCAAGGGCTTTCCTTAAGTTTTGTGTAAAACATCCAAAGACCATTTCATCGAAATTTGGGGCTCTTTCGAAGTGCAGCCATTCGGGACAGTTTTGGCGTTCTGTTGCAATTACTACCACGCAGTCATATGGGAAAAGCCCCAGGCATCTCATTGATCTCTTCTTTGGATCTTCAAACTCGCAACGTGAAGTTTCCGGCAAAGATAAAATGACAAACAGATTAAGTACTAATCTACCCTCTGGTAATTTAAGATACCTGAAGTAGCTATAAAGAATATGGATGAAACAGGCCCATTTTATGATAGATCATTTACATAAAGAAATGGACGTTTTCCAAAGCTAAAGTAAGTTCATTAGTGCCTGGCCAAGCTGTCGGCCGGTGAGCATTGCTCAAACGATGCTTGGAAGTTCCATCTCGAAGATTTTCGTCAATATCGGATATCATGAACCTCATTGGGGGTGTTGTTTGATTCTTCCCGGTATCAATAGCCGAATCAATAGCCATTCATTGCTTATTCATGGCGAGGTTGTTCGAGATCGCCATACATCATCCAGATTCATCGTGCCGTCCTTTGCAGGTGCTTTTTCACAGTTTTTCAAAGTCTTTCACCCGCAGCTGTCGGTACTAATCCCTTCCCCCATTAAAAACACCACCCAAAGAACCATGCTTCAGTAGGGAATATACACAATTGGGACCCCTAAAGTAGGTGTGTTCAATAGGGGATGGGGATTCTTCTCAGCCCGCTTGAGATCCTGGAACCGCCCATTCCCCGTCGAACAAAAAGAGGCTTTTCATCGTGCCATGCCTTGGCACGAATCGAAGATTTGGAGAGTCATCTTCCTATTGGATTCGTTCACATTGTCCACATATCAATGTTTGATAATGTTGGTAATATATATACATATTTGTTTATTTATTTATTATTTACCCTCCGGTAATTTGACATAGCTATTGAAAATGGCCATAGAAATAGTGAGTTTTCCCATTCAAAATGGTGGATCTTTCCATGGTTTTTGCACGTTTACCAGGGGGTATACATATTTTAAATGTCTTTTCACTGATCAAATCTCTAGGGCAGTTGAAGCTGAAACAAAAAACCCAGCCCCAAAACAAATCCAAAGATATTCTGAGTAAAAAATCTGACAGTATCCATGTGGGATCTTACATAAGTTCATCCCTGTTTGGGATGAAAGAGGATAAACTATAAACCAACCTTCAGTTTCAAACCTCCCCCCTCCTTCTTACATTCATATCTCACCAGGAGAAACTGGGGTATAGTTACCCCACAATGGCAGTTTCAATAAGGAATATGCTGTTCTAAACCACTGTGTCGTGGGGTTTCCCAAGAAATGAACAGTTAACCATATCCACTCATCGATTCACCATAGATTTGCTGCTTGATCCTCCATTTGGATGGATTTCAACGGTGCTAAATATTGAATTTTGATGATTTTTGATGATTCTAAACCAGTTTTTAATCACCATTTTTGATGTTGACTGTCCCCAGTGTTTATCATTTTTCATCTCTGCCAGTCGTTCTTGGATTTGCCAAATCGGAGCCCCCCAGTCGTCATGGATTTCCCGTGAAATTTGAAGGGCCAAATCATCGACTCAGAAAATCCAGCCACGTTGCGATGTGTTTTTTTGATGATATGATATAAATAAGTACATACATACACACAAACATATATATATATAGAGGAGTATATATATATATATATATCAATTTCTTAATCACCATTCTCTTTCACTCTTCTCTGTTTTCATGGGTCATCATGGCTTTTTCGCCAACTCCAAGTCCAGAAGAAGTTCAAGTTGCGATGTGTCCACCGTGCTTGGTATATGCCAAGATGACCTGTTCATTGCTTCGCACCGTCTCCAACGGTACCCAGCTGGTGGTCATGGGATCATCCGCCGCACTGATCAGCAGCAGCGGCACAGTGACATCTGCCAGGCGCCTCGGAAACGTCGGTGGTTCACGGTGGTGACCACATCTTGCTGGGGGGGTTTGGTATCAAACATGGTGATTTAAGATGATTGAAGATCATTTAAGATGATTCAAGATGATTTAACCATCTATTTAACATATTTTAACATTAGATTTAAATTAGATTTAAGATGATATTCCACCATCTAAACATAAAACTTGCGAGTTCGGGACCTCGGGCTCAACATTTTCCACTTTGGTCTCAAAATCTAAAAAACGAGCCTGGAGCAGCTTGCCTGATGGTAGTACTCCTCCACCGAGCTGTAACCTCAGCGTCTGGCTTCCCAGCCACCTCCAAAGAAAGACAGTTTTCATCCACGAAAAAAAAGGGGAATTTATGATGGATTTAATAATCAAACAATGAAGTATATCAGTATATCATTTAAATATATATATACATATTCATGTCTATCATCTGGCAGTTTGTGGTTAGAACCCGTTGGAAGCTTTTTGTGACGACGCAAGTTGTATATCCAAGTGTATCCAATTATATCACAATTATGCCAACATTAGTTGTATGACAATGATCCACATTATATCCTCGTTTCCCCAGGTAACTCCACATTACCATCTGCTAATTCAACCCCAATGGAAGATCACAATTCATAAACATGGTAAATCATCAAAGTGCATTGGGGCATCTATACTACTATACCTGGTTGGTGGTTTCAACACCTCTGAAAAATATTAATCAGTTGGGATGGTTATTCCCAATATATGGAAAAATAAAACATGTTCCAAACCACCAACCAGATACCATCTGGCTGAATTACAATAATTCCCTAATCTGAAGCTAGCTGTTGTCACACGGCCATCGATTCCCCGATTCCAATTCCTATCATTCCGGTGGCATCACAGTGAGGTCATGATGAAATTCATCCAGATACCATGGTGAAGCCATGGTAAGTCGCCATGGTTAAGTCGTGTTAAGTCACCATTCCTGGATTGGTGCTTGTACATCTAATGATATCTAATTACCGCTAATTACGCATATCCAAATAAACAAAAACAGAATACATAGCCCCTCCAATGTCATCTAGTTATATCTAATTACAAATATCTATGCATATCCAACTTGAAAGAAAAACAGGCCTCAGTGAATCACACATAGCTATTGAACATGGCCATAGAAATAGTGGATTTACCATGATTTACCCATTAAAAAAGGTGGATCTTTCCATAGTTTTGTGTATGTTTACCAGAGGGTAGCTTTCCAAGGCACCGAACATCCGTCGAATCAGCGCTTCATCGATATCTCGGATGCGCGTCGCCGACGCGATGCGCTGGTGATCCACGGCCACGGCGTCGGCGGCCACGGCGGAGGGGACCGGGCCGGAGCGGTAGAACGGCATGGCCTGGATGGAAAATCTGCAGGATTTTGCCATGGAAAAACCGGCAGATTTTTCCGCAGGTTTTTTCGAAACCTAGTGACCTAGTGGTTTCTTGCAGAATTTTCCGACCAATACTTGGATGAACATGAGATGACTCAGAAGCTATGAAGTTGCATGCAGATGAAATATGATTGGAGACAATGGGAAACACACCACCAAAGTCTCCAAACATTGGAAGTTCACAGTTGAAAGCGACTTTGGCAAAAACGCTTCATTAACATAGACCCCAAAGATACACCTGAAGCGGTCCTAGGACGCCAAACCAGCACCAGTGATGGAATGCTCCTACTGCCAATATCCTAAAATCGAAACAAAAAGACGTGAGGCCTCGCCCAATCCACCAGTTGGTCTACTCAAACATCATCACTGTGGTTTAAGGGAAAATCTACCGGAAACCATCGATTTTCCCCTGAAGATCATGGCGCTTTCCGGTTAACATGTTCCCTTAAACCAATCCATTGACATCAACATCTTTGTTGGTTAACTCCCATCGTAGTGTCGCTCAAACTCCCAAGCGGCTGGTTCCAGCATCTTCTTCAAGTTTCGCAGATCGTGGGGATCGTAGAGATGTCCTTTTTTCGTTTCGTTTCGGGGAAACTTCGGGGACCTTGACTCGAGTGTTTCTAATGGTGATCCTTAAAAAATCGTTGGAAACACGGGGAAACATGGGAACATGACTTTAGAATGGGGATCCTAAAATGGTGCATCAAAGTGTTTTTTTTTCCTCTTCCTGTCTCTTTAAATATCTTAATATGGACAAACGCGTGTTAAAAAGGCGAAAGTGCACGGACGTGACCACTATCCACAAAGCATTTGGATAGATGGAGAATCAGCATGATCCCACACGTTCCCAACAAGATATTGAGTCCAACTCTAGAAAAATGGCCTCTGGTAATCAAACATGCCTAGTTGGACATTGTTCCATTTAGATCCATTGAGTTAGATGCAGCCAGCTCTGGTTTTTTGGGATCAGCTTTGGCGGTTTCAACCTGGGTTGACACTTCGGTCCCTTCCACATTGAAATCCAAATGTACCATTCAAACATCCAAACGTCAGAGGTATATAACATTTTTTCAACGCCCTCATTTATCGGCCTGCCCTTCGATTTCCAGGGAATCAGAAGAATGATAAAGGATGATACCATCTGGATATTTAACAGTTTGCCATGGAAAATCACCTTTTTTTATAGATAAACCATCTGTAAATGGACCATTTCCATGGCTATGTTAAATAACCAGAGGGTAAAGGATATTTTCTTGGATAAAGGATGATCTAGATGGGATGACGTGCGTTTGCTTTTCAGGCCAACACAAACATGCGCCGTTGAATTCCCAAATGGCGGATTGATCAAGGCAGAAAATAACAAATCCTCTTCAGTAAATGGGTTTCATCGTCATTTTCTCATATTAAAAGACCATGAGTTTTAAAGACCATGCCAATCCAATAGTATATATCATATAAATATATAAAAGTTATGTAAATATGATTCTTCAACATTGTTATAGCCTCATTGATTCTGTTGTCATCACCATGAAAACTTGATACCCGTTGATTTCCCTCTGGTAATCAACCCTATGACTTGCTGGAACACCTATCTATTCATAGATGATTTTCTCATTAAGACTTACATATATAAGGAATTTCCCAGCACCATGTTTGATTACCAGGGGGTACATCCAATCCCATTTCCTTGTAGCCCTATTGTTGATGGTAAATCCACTTAAATCCCAATTCAACCACCATGTTCAATTTTTCATGGCAAACCCCATTCAAAAGATCACCATTTTTGATGATACATCCGATGAAATTCCCATTCAATCACCATTTTGCATGGTAAATCCCATTTCCCATGAAAATCCCCATGGTTTTCACACCACCAAGGCACTCATGGGCCAATGTTCGTCATACTGCCGCGCAGTGCGTGTCAGGCAATGCGTGGCGCACAGCGCTACGCCGCCGTCCAGATGCGCTGGGCCGTGGTGGTCCGGGCCTTCTGACGGGCAGCAACAGTGCCATGGAACATATCACCATTGCAATAGGTAAATGAATGAACCAAATGGCTCATTCTCCCTATGTTCAGTTCCCGGAGGGTATGTAAACATTGCATAATGTTGTGTATATATCTATATATATATATTATATGTGTGTGTATAAAAGGGTAGATAGGGCTGTTGGTCATTTGTGTGTAAAAGAAAACACGGAATTTGATGAGTAGACCCATAAAATTGGGGTTACCCTCTAGCAATTCAACCTTGCAATGGACAAGTCTACATGTATGCTGATGTTTTTCCACGCAAATATCGCAGTTTCCCGTTTGAATGCTTGATTGCTGGAGAGGTGCTGGAATCCGAAAAAACATGACAACACCGGAAAAGAAATCAATCGGGCGTATCCGAAACAGCTTCATAAATATGGTGAACATCACCTGAAATGATATAACATGATGAGATATGATCAGTAAAAAAAATACATATGGTAAAATAGGCATGTTCAATCATTTTCATAAATATCTTGGCATCTTTACCCATCGCATCCTGCCATCCGCACCATCCGCTGCCTTGCTCAGCCAAGGCATTCACCACGATGTTTCCTCCAAGGCTCCACCCCATGGCGAAGACCTTCCTGAAAAAGGCGATTCGAATGGGAAAACCATGGAAAACACCACATGAACGTCATTTGAAATGTCCATATATAATCATGTATATATAATCATATATATATAATCAAATATATATTATCATATATATATATACATATATATATAAAATCATATATATATATATATATATTTAATCATATATATATTTCACATATATATATATTATAGAATAAGTCTGTTTTCTTTGTGTTGATATTTGATAATGTTCCATGGTTTCCACCTCCAAGCTAGTCAAGAATTATCCGCGCCATGAACTTGTAACTGGCTTTCCAGCCATCCACCACCAAACCCGGTAGGCTCCTGGGGCTTTGGCCCGGCAACAAGGTGTTGCGGATGTAGCTCACAGCCTGGAGATGGAGATGGAGTTGGTGAGTTTGGGAGGTGCAATCCTCCAAAATTACCTATGAAAATGCACCATTAGTTTTGGAGGTAAACTAACATAACTATGGAAAATTACCATGTTTCAGGTTTATCAAGTTTTAGAGCTTCTCTCCCCAGTTCTGGAGCTTCAATCATATTTGATCAGCCAGTTTTTTTTGCAAAAAGTGAAATCCAGTGAAAAATATCAGCTGGAGGATTCTTGCGCCCAGTAAATATACCCTCCGGTAAACTAACATAGCTATGGGCAATGGCCATTTATAGTTGATATACCTATTCAACATGGGGGAAAATCACCATAGTTATGTTAGTTTACCAGAGGTAATTGCCACCATGATTTTGCCACCAGAGGTATTACCATTTCAATATATTTCAATAGCATCCAATAGCCATTTCACCAGAGGTATTACCATTTTTACCAGAGGTATATGATATACCCTCTCCTTTTTTTGACATCCCCGCCTCCCGCAGATCTCCTGTGGACCCCCGGTGCGCAGAGGCGAAGCGCGGCGTGCGCAGCTTGGCTGCGCCCACGCCGCGCATGTTGAGACCCAGGACGTGGAAACCGCGGTGGAGTAGGGAGAACGCCATGTTCCTGGCCAAAAAATAGTAGTATCCATACATTATGTATATATATATATATATGTATATGTATATGTATATATATATATATATATATAAATGTAAATATGTATATATGTATATATGTATATATGTATATATGTATATATGTATATGTATATATATATATATGTATATATATGTATACATGTATATATGTATATATGTATATGTATATATATATATATATATATCGCATAAGTTCCAAATATCTCATTAGTTCCAACATGTTCCCTTCATTAATGGATATTGATGATAATGTGTCATATATCCCATGAGTTCCAACAAGCATAGTCATTTAATGGCAATAAACATGGGCCATGATCCTTACAATATGATTTCAGCCTGGATATCTGGTGTTTATCAATTTTACCGGGGAAACCAAGCATGTTCCTTGGCTTTTTGATAGAACACTAGTTGAGAAAATCGTCGACGTCAATGAGATTTTGGCCCACCGAAATGGATGGGTTTCCCTTGGTTTTCGTATAGCAACGACAATTTCAATGGTGTCTATAGGTGTCTATCGCTATGGCTGAACATCTCTGCTGCCCAAACTCATGCCACTGGGAGGGATCAAGCATTCAAATGCTGGGATGATTCAACTCAAGTGCGGTTTCTCTGAAAATAGTTTCGCAGTTTCATGATAGTTTCATCATAGGTTCACCAATTCTTGGGCACCCCATCCTCCCTTCCCTTGCCTCACGTAGCCGCCATTGGCACTTCCCCCGAGCCCCGGAATCAGCACCGCCACTGGCGCATCATCTGCCGTGCCCGTGCCCGGAAGGGAGAAGGCATCCAGCGCCAAGATGCCGCCATCCTAAGCCGTGGACAGAAAACACTGGAGAAATGCTGGGAATATCTGCGGTTGACCTCGGACATCCGGAGGGCTGGACATAGTCTGGTTGGTGGTATACCTACCCCTCTGAAAAATATGAAGGCCAATGGGAAGGATGACATCCCATATATTATGGGAAAAAACATGTTTGAAACCACCAGCCAGGAGTGATTTGGGACAAATGACTCCAGTTTGGACACCCGGACGATTGACGAGTTGTCGAGAAATTGACGCCACTCTTCGTGGTCTTATCCTGAAGTGTGCCATTTCCATTATTCAACAAATTTCATGAAAGAAGGACCTCATTCTCACTAATCCCATCGCACTCATCACACTAACATTCGATACCCCCAAATACAGGACCCTAAAATGAACCGATCCAATCTGCATTAGAGTTCCCAGGGTGGTATTTTTAATACTATCTTGGAAAGGGAGTACTGCACCCCTCTCATGAAAATCAACCCAAATCCCTAGTCCCACTAGTATCTTAAACACTAAAAAACCACATAAAACCACCATGAATCTCCAATTTTTCCATATTTTCTCCCTTTTAACCATCTTGAACTCCCCGGAAATCCGTGGAAATCCAGGCAGTTCCAGGCATCCAAGGTCTCCACGAAGTGCGTTTCGCAAGCCACCGCCTGCACCTCCCGTAGCGTCCCCGCCAGGACCGTCATCACGTCGCCCTGCTGCAGCCACCAGGGCGCCTGGTACCAGTCACGCCAGGTGGCGAAACTTCGGAGGCCTCGGCGATTTCTCGGCACTGGGCGAAAAGGTGCGAAAAGTGGAAATCAAACAGATATCAAGCAGATTTTTTGGTTCCATTTAAGCGATCGAACATTTCTCTCATCGCCATGCGATCGAACATTGGACCATTCAATGTTCGATGTTCAATCAAAGTTCCCAATCATGTGACAGGTTATTAACGTCACAAGTGGTTTACACATATAAAGGATAGCAAAAATCGGGGGATCATATCAGATGTCATAGTAAAAACATTGGATTAACTACTACAGTTGCGTTCAGTATAGAAGGTGGCTCAATTCACCCAACGAAATTTAGCTGATATACGTAATTAATATCCAAACAAAGGCTCTGAAGGATTATCCACCGATTGCAAGCATGGATTCTGGTTCCATTGCCAATTTCCAAGCATACCCCCCATGCATGCCATTCTGCCCCCTCAAAAAATGGACCCAAAAAGGGCTTGCCCAAAGTCGGGCACCTCCCAAGTGGGGTGCTTTTCCTCATCATTTTTTCTGTATTTTTTTCCTCTTGTGGTATCCCTACATTGGACCCATCAGTTTTTCATAGTTTTTCACTCTAAGGCTCCATTTTCTGCGAAGAGGTGCTGCGCCAGCCGCGAGTGTCGCTGGAAGTAGAGCCCTTCCCTGCCATCCGTCGCCTCAGTCGCCCCGGTCGCCTCCACGTAGGTCTCTGGCAGCGCGCCAGCCGCGTGGGCCGCCCGGGCGCGGGGTCGCAGGATGCCGATGAAGCTGGGGCGATAGCTGAGGAGACCCCCGAAGCCGATGGCCAAAGGAAGCCATCGGCCCCAAGTCGGCATGGGATGGCTTGACTTTGGAAAAATAGCTGGTTAGGATTGGTTCGGTTGAGATTTTGGACAAACACCTCTGCAAAATGGTCGGATTTTTGGTGTTTTAGGTCACGGAGCTGCGATTGAGCAGCTGGATGCTGCGAATGGCTAGGTTCGAAGGGAAAGTCAGTTTCTGAAACCTTTATCTTGTGGAGTTTATTTCTGCGTCAAACCTCGAGGAGGTATGTCAAAAGGAGAAACACCATTGGTTGGCGTGACGCCGTGACACCCTATAGAAGTGGCATCGTTTTGAAAGCTGATATTATCCGGTTGGTGGTATACCTACCCCTCTGAAAAATGATGGAGTTCGTCAGTTGGAATTTTCTTGTTTCCAATATATGGAAACCAAACCACCAACCAGTCATTAATATCCATGATTATCTATGCATTTTTCTCATCTCAAACTATTGGCGCAAAAGCTCCAGCTCATTGGCACCAGCGAAGACTTGAGCAGATGAGTTGGGCGCATGGGCGATGCGAGCTGGATCGGGGGCCCCCATTGATTAGCGCAGAATATGGGACATTGCACGCCAAGTTCTCAAGGGCACGTGACCACTTGCTAAAAATTCAGCTCGTGGAATTTTAACTATCTGGACATGTTTGCAATATGATGAACTCAGATACTTGGATTTACATAATAGGGCCATAAACAAAAAAACATCCAGATAGATCCCCCAGATCGTGGTACAGCCACGAAAAACATGACAAATCCACTTCAGCAAATCCAAGTATATGACTTGGGGTTAGACTCTCAACTGTTCTGAATCCCCCGCTTAGTTTTGGTTAGTAACTAGCTACAGGATGCTACAGGTAGTAAACTTTATCTGCTCATGGGGGTGACATCACGCTCAAGCTCCACTTTCGCTCGTCGATGTTGCCATAAATTCCCTAAGGCTTATAAATCATATTGCCATAAATTCATATAAATTCCCTAAGGCTCCAAAAACCTTCTCAGACTGTGGTTGGCATGGTTTTGGGGGTTGAAACACCTTCTGAGATGTTGTTTGGAGCATTGGGGATTAATATATATATATATTTATATATCAAGTATATAGTATAAACTATAGACCATCTCCAAAATCACCATACAGGCTGGTATGTTTCCCATCCCCAGCCATGGTAGGTTTATGGCACTGGGTTTCCCGAATTCATATATATATATATATTCGTTAACATCCCTTAAACCCAGAGTTTTTCCCGTTTCCCCCCTATTAAATCCCATTTACTCCCGTTAAATCCCAATAGCACCTCCGTTTCCGCGCTTTGACAGCGGGTGTCCTGGTGGACACGAAGAAAACCACTCCGCGGAAAAGTGTGCCGGCACCGGATTTTTCAGCAACAAAAATTAGGATTTCATAGGATTTCATGGGTAGAATGGTGTTCTATTTGGAGATTTATATCATTGGATTTAATGGGAATTTAAGCATCGGGATGTAAAGGGGGATTTTTGCTTGACATAGCGGATTTCTGATAGGTATATAAGTTGGGAACTAGGGCAATTCTGGTTCGTGTTCATGGTAGTGATATATCTCTTGATAATGATGTTTTGAAATCAGCTTGTAACTGGGGAGCACAACCTTGTACCAGCCTTTCTCAAATTTCCGTGGAAGGTGATGTCTCAGGGTTTCTGTTTCCAGCTCAGTATGGAAGATAACCATACCGATACCCTTCATAAATTAACAACCTTGAGCTTGTGAATATCCCAAAACAACTATTTAAAGCAACACCAGAAATTGAAGTACAAATACTACCCAAAACAATGGGTAATTTCATGAATAAGACAGTTTCTGGGAAGTACCGAGTGTAACAGTTATAAAAAGAGATCCCTTTTACTTGTCGCTTTACCCGTTCCCAACGAGCAGCGCTCCTGAAACGCCTCGCGCAGATGCTGATCGATGCGTTGCAGCTGTGAGAGCTGTTCCTCCACGTTGATCTGACGTCCACGTTGCGCCGCCTGTGGGCGCTGACCACGGAAAACTGGGTGATAATGATGTATGGATGATAATAGTAATAGTAGTGATGTGATCCTTGAAACTAATAGGACGTACCATACTATGTTAATGGTATACAGTCACCGACAGAATTATGGAAAAAACAACGTTTCAATTTACAGGCGCCGCCTGTCTATGATAGAAAAGTTACGAACCTTTTTTTTTCTCCATAATTATTGTTCCATATTTTTTTCCATAATTCTGTCGGTGACTGAATGTCCATCGATTCGCAATTTGAATGCATTTTAAGGGGGAATATTGAATTATAGAAAATATGTGTCTAAAGATCTGGTATATGCCCCTAAAGCCTGCCATTGATATACATAATATCATGTATA
>Ga0126342_10003317_pt1 | contig 26484 bp, 14 predicted proteins | sample Cyp1metagenome_FD_92528 | JGI IMG/M metagenome (GOLD analysis project Ga0126342, IMG submission 92528) | Coral microbial communities from Lord Howe Island, Old Settlement Bay, Australia - Cyphastrea 1 metagenome | ecosystem: Host-associated > Invertebrates > Cnidaria > Coral ...
CCCACCCAACCACCCCACCACACCTAGGTGCGCAAGTGAGTGATTTTCCAGGTGCGTAAGTGAGTGAATTTCTCAGGTGCGCAAGTGAGTGAATTTCCAGGTGCGCAAGTGAGTCACGTCCCTATAATATATATATATACATAGTTATAATTAGTTATATATATATGCAGGTGAGGGGTTTTCAACTACATGGGTGTGGGTCAAACTTCGGTTCAATGTAAGAACGCTGCCAACATTTGTGGACCCCAGGCTGTAATATCCATGCCTGCCATTCCCAAATTTTGATCAACGACATATTCCGCAAGTGAATCATGACAAAGCATACTGTTTGTCATCAATGCTGGCCAAAATTGGAAGCCGTAAATCCGTCACATCATGGACATCTAGGTGTGCCCCCCCAGTCAAGCACCCTCCCAACAATAGGGATGAATAATGGGCCTTATTCATAGGGGTTTATCGAGGTCAATGACCCCATGTGCCATGATCACAACATGCGATGGTCATCCCCCGATTAAAGAGGAGTTTCTATTCCCATGATAAGGAATCCTATTCATGATGGTGGGATGACCATGCCACCATACCACATTAAATCCCATGTCACTTGACCATGGCACATATGAAGTTTCCAATAGAGTTTAAGGGGTTAATTAGATAAATTCAGAACCTCTACCCTTCGGCAGTTTGGAATAGCAGCGGAAACTGGGCCATTTTAGTTCGATTTACCTCTCAAAAACATGGCGATGTTCCAGAGCAATCTCTTCGATAAAAACCATATGTTAGTTAAATCCACAGTTTCCCTCGTGAAAAATCACCGTATTTTTGATGTTTAAATCACCATTTTCCATCGCGAAATCCAGCATTTTCCATACTTAAATCAACCATAGCCCAAGGCGGCCACTGAGAGTCCCGCCAGTGCTTCCCTGTGACCGGAAGCGACCGGGTAGCCAGACCGGTCGCCGGTAGCGTGATGATCTGCGGCTCAAAAACCACCATCTGTATCCATGATCATAGGATAATAGGGATTGTCCTATGATTATCCATTATTTTATCATGGAATATCCTATGATTATCCATTATCTATGGGATATTCGTAGGATAATCATAGGATATTCCACTGATCACTTGATCCGTCAAAAACCATCGGATTGATATGAATGGGATGTGGAATGATAGGATAATAATTAATAGCTACTGAAAATACCATTGAATTGATTGGTCATAGGGGATTCTACTACCTGGTGATTATAGGGAATTAGTACCCGTAATGGGAAAATTTACTCATCAACCGGTAAAATGGGACTCATTTCTATCCACTTTTAATGTCTTTTTTTTCCATACGGAACGTGAGGATTTAATTTTGGGAAAGTCGGGGATTCAGGGTACTAAAAAACCCCGACAGTCATTGGTGTTTAACGAGGGGACATGGTTTTTTTTTTATGTATCTCATGGGGGTAGAATGGGGCGGCTCGATCTCTACGGGGGAATCCCAAGGAATCCTCAAATCGCCCAACTGTTCAGCTATTTGCAGGTGGTATAGTGAATTAATTTAATTCTCAGAGAGAGAGAGAGAAATATAATATATATATATATATATATCATATTTATATATATATAAAGATATATAGCGCATTTCTCCTCAACATCACACGCACACACACACATATATATATGTATATGTTAATATACTATTATACTGTATATTGAACATTATAAGACCATTCGTATGGGGATATATATATGGGGGGGATCTCCAGATATATGGATAGAATGGGGGATATGGACAAATAGAACAATGTCTCTAGACAAAACAACAACAATATATGGGGATACAAACGGTGAATATGTCAGAGGATACACGCATACACATGCGGATATTTTCATCATATATCCATTCCAAAGATAGAAACGTTCTTCCAGGATGGTATAGATCTTCATAATTTCCTGGTTTCCAACTTTTTCCTTTTTTTTTTTGGGGGGGGGTTGATGCATTACCATGAGATAAAGCGGTGATTTAACGAAGAAAATTGATATAACAATGGGGATGTTTCATGGCAAATACTGTAATACTGGGGATAATTTGCATGAATGATGGGATATGGGTAATTGTATAACCATACTTACATATCGATACATGATGATAATTACATGAGATATCATGAGATACTTTTCCAGCTTACCCAACCAATACATGGAAGATAGAGAATTTGCAATTAGCCATCAGTGTATTGAAAACATCATAGCGACCTCACGGCGACATTACGGGAAATTTTCCGCGTATGATTGACGCAAATATCCCAAAATTGCAAATTGCAAAATGGTTCTCGGTCAAATCCCATTAATTCCCGTTCGTTCCATTCCATGAAATCCCGCAGAAATCCAGCAGAATCCCGTTAAATCCCATGAAATCCAGCAGTGCCAACGCAGAAATCCAGCAGCCGCAGAAAGCCAAATCTTCGCGAAGCCGGTGCTGGCGAGAAATTCCCGGGCCTGGGCCAGGGCGAATTGGAATTCTACCAGGCTGTGTGTTTTTTTGGAACATCATAATAACTAACTTTGGGCAAAGAAACATAGGAACATGATGGATTATCATGGATAATGTGTGGCTTTTTTGAATTTTGATGATGAACTTGATCTTTGGATCTTTTCTGATTTGAGCATAGGTTTTGGTGAGCACAAACTTGGTATCTAAAGCCTCTGAGCTTTTGAGCACGCAACATTCGTCCTGGTTGGTGCCAAGGTGCACCCTTTCGGCGGCCCGTCACCCATGGACAGCTGCGGAAAAGTGGGGCGAGTTTCGCGAGTTTTGGGGGTAGATCCACTGGGAAATGCTACGAGGTGAGGCCCCCCTTACAATATACTTAAGTTGACACCCATAACTTGCTTCACTTTGCTTAACTAGGTTATGCGGGATGTATAGCTATAGTTAGTTTGGCCATGTTGATTTGTCTCAATTCAGCAATGCCGCAATGCCATGCAATGCCAAGTTAACCCCTGTTATTGAATGTCATTGAATTGTAAACCATATTGTTTAACCATCTGTTTCCACAAGATTTTCATTCTGCCAAGAGGATATTCCCCATGGTCGGTTGATGCAAAAAATCCTATGGGCCTGTTCTGAAGTGGACCTCAAACCGGCAGGTGATTGCAGGAGATGGGGCAGAAAAAATCCCTGAAATTATGGTCCTGAATCTGAAAATTCCCCAACCCCCCAGAAACATCCAGGGTAGGGGCTGAAAATGGCTGAAATCCTCAAATGTTGGGACCATAGTTTCTGAAGGATGGGATTACTGATATCCATTGACCCTACGATGAGGGGCCGTAGATCTATGTAGCGATTGGTTCTGCGTCAACCAACTCCCAGAAGGGTTCGAGAAAATTGGTGGGGAGAAAATATGATAATTTGAACCGCCACACATGCCCTCTGGTTATTTATATATACGTAGCGAAGTGGACAATTACCATCAAACTAATATAATAACTTAATATATAGGTAAATCATCATGCATCATCTATAAATGGGTCATTTTCCATGGCTATGTCAAATTACCAGAGGGTACTGTATCTCCTACCCAGAATAGACTTTTTTTGGGGGGGGGAGGCCTAGGCATTTAAGATTAGCCAAGGATGCCAAGGTCCTAAGTGTCGGAAGAATTGGCTCATTTCAGACGTGTGACATTCGCCAATCTGATCGGACAAGTTGCTCATGGCCCCAGTTCTGTCCGAATCCTCCCTGGTGGAAACTGGAAAGGCTCCACTGGTCTTTTTTTTTGGGCGGCTTCGCTAAGGTACTACGATGGAGATGAATGTGTGACTTGTCCTCCGAAACGGTTTGCCAGTTTCTGTTAGTTAGGCTGGAGTGCAAAGTGGCTTGATGGTTAATCAGCCAACCATTCTTAATGTGTTAGATTTTTAGAATCATTATAGTCATTATAACATCTGAAAACTATTAAAAACTATTGTGCTAACCATTCTTAACATGTTATAGTTAGAATCATTATAACATATTATAACCAGTATAACTATTGCACAATGTTTAGACTTTTGAATTGTTGGCATGGAACATGGGGAATCACCCAATGGCCAGCTTGTTGGAGAAAAAAACGCCAGCTGGTCTGACAATAAGGCAGTCCCAAAATCCAATGGTTCATAATATACCCTCTGGTTATTTGACATAGCCATGGAAAATGGCCCATTTATAGATGATTTTCCCAATAAAACCTCCATTATAAGGGATTTTCCATGGCTACGTTAAATAACCAGATGGTAAAATAATAAGGTCATATATCCAACTATTATATGATGAATTATTGGATATATAACATATAATTGGGAGATATTCAAAATTAACCAGATTAATTATTGGATATATAATGATATTCAATAATATTCAATATTCATCATGTATCCTAAATTAAAATCTTAATTTTGATATACAACTTTTTATCCTATGATTGAGCAGCTAGCAAGTTATGCCTATGCCCCATTTTCAGACACCCAAAAAGGCTTCCGCGCTGGATGATCCAGGAAAAACCAGGAAAAACTGGGCGAATTCTTGAGAGATTCCCATGGAGAATGCCATAATCCCATCATAAGCTCATCATAGGCCCAGAATCATGATAATCACATGATTACACAAAGCCCATCATAATAATCATGTATTATCATCCCATAATAAGCCCATCATTTCATAATCATACAAAAATAATCATGGGAATGCTCATAATATCCCTATGATAATCACATGATTGGAATTTCCCGTGATTACACATAATCCATCAGAATCCATCATAATCCTTATGGTTTTCACATATCATCATATAATAACCATCATGATCTTCTCATGATCTTCCCGATCTTCCTCCCGAAAAGCCGAAAAACCGCACGAGGAGATGAACAAGTTTGATGAGATGATGGCCTTCCTGGCCGCACGTGTGCCTTGGGTCGTCATTACGTCATTGGAGATAGCACTGAAGATGGGAGGCTGGGAACAGCTGGGAATTTCAGAGGCAAGAATTTCTATAGAATTACCCTCTGGTTGTTTAACATAGCCATGGAAAATGGCCCATTTATAGATGGTTTACCTATTAAAAATGGTGATTTTCCATGTCTATGTTAAGTGGCCAGATGGTATAAGCGTTTGATAAGTAAAGACATTGCGGAAACCGGTGCATTTGATGGTAGGATCTTGGTTTCCTGCAACATTTCCAAGGGATGCAATTCTAAGCAAGATGCGGGTTTTACACTGATTTGAGTTGCAAAACGGCCCTTCAGATTAGGCGATATGATGTGTGTGGGGGGGGTTGGTGGCTGGAGTTAGCATAGCCATTTTCACTAGATATAATCTGCGCAGCATGTGGTTTGAAGGTTACAGCAGCCATATACTGAAATGTTTGCTTGTTGCAATGTGGCACACCGAAAAATTACCAATAATAGTAATAACCGTTATTGTTCCAAGTATGGAGGGTTTATACCGCCAATTTCTGGTGATATTGGGGACCCTTTATGGCGTTGTGTTTCGGTGTCCTTTTTCCACTGGTTGGTTGATTGAGGGTCCCCATGAAAACCCAACCAATAGGTGGAAGACAACAAATAGTACCCTCTGGTAATTTAACATAGCCATGGAAAATTGCCCATTTATGGATGGTTTACCTATTAAAAATTGTGATTTTCCATAGTTATGTTAGTTTACCAGAGGGTATGCCAAACCGTTCCCTCTATTCTTCCTAAACGGACAATGTTATTATGAATGGGGGAAGGGGTTAATTTCCAAACAGTTCTCGTTTTACATGACCAAAATTCCAATCATGCAGGGTTTATACCGCCCATTTCTTGTGTTTTTGGTGATGGCTTTGTGTATGGTAAGTTGCCACATTAAAGTGTTCCATGGCCAATAAACTTTGACACATTATTGCCACATTATAATATAATTTCCATGTATTTCTCATTTTACACGGCCAATATTTTAATGACATACCAATATGATACCGTTAATACATAACGATAATTTCCATGCATTTCTCATTACATACCAATATGATATAGTTAACACATTAAAGTCTTGTTCCACGTTTTTTTCGCCGTTTCGTCCCATGTATATATATATATATATAAATCCCACTAAATCAACATGGAACTCCCATATTATGCCATAGAAATCACTAACCTTTTTCCCTCACCTCAAAGAAATCCCGGGATTTTGCCGAGGACCCCAAGTTTTGCCAAGTTGTGGCGGTGGATAGCGACTTTGGCGTCTTCACGCGCGCCTGGTGTATGGTACCTTGGTGAAGCTTTTGGCCGGTTGAGGGTTGGCCGGGCCGAGCATGTTGAACCTGTGGAAGATGAGAAGATCTTCCAGTTACCCGGCCTGGTAAACAAACAAAAAGCTATTGAAAATGGCCATTTATAGTGGATTTTCCCATTAAAAATGGTGATTTTCCATAGTTATGTTAGTTTACCAGAGGGTATGTGGAAAAAACATTGAACAAAAACGAACAGTGAAGCATTTTCAGGGTGGACCTTGAGAACTTGGCAGGCGGTTGAGGGCAGAATTTGTAGTGAAGCACTCAAATTTGAGAAGATCAGGCACTAGTAACAAGTAATAAATAGTTGTAGGGAATTTATGCTTGAGAACTGTTGACCGGATTTTCTTAGATGGAAAGAAACTGCACATGTCAGGGGGAAGCAAGTGGAAGATGTTCATGGGTTGATTCGGTTGATGTGGCTTCGACTAGCTAAAGCAATTAGGGAGAATCGGGGTGGGTTACGTACCAGTCTGGCCCAAAACTTGGGGACACTGGGGCGAGTCATCTTGAGCCATGCACAAAATGGCGAGCCTCCATCCATTCCATCGATGGGCGAGCCTGTTTTGGTGTAGGTCGTAATCTTGAACCCTGGACACCATCAGGTGTGATCGTTTCTGGTAACATCATATACCATCCATGTTTGGGTACTCCGTTTCGCCCCATGCACACACTTTCACAAAAAGGTATATATAATCATACATATATATATCATATATATAAATATATACTATATATAATATATAATTAGTATATTTATATATTTATAAGCATATATATATAATTATATGTCTAGTGTTTCATCCACGCCGTTTGTGTTTCCACAGCTTCTTGTGAGTGGTGATCAACAAGTTTGCCGTGCGGCTGGCGCCAAGTCGTGAAGTCTTGATCTACCTTGACACAGGTCAACCTTCGGTCAGAGTGATACCTCAGTTGGATCAAATCTCTCAATGGATTGGTTTAAGGGAAAATCTTAACCGGAAACCATAGATTTTCCCATTAAATATGGGGCTTTCCTGCAAATTTTCCCTTAAACCAATCCATTGAATCTCTTCAAATCTAGCTTGACCCATGAAAATTCCAGTGGATCCTATTACAATCCCATGAAATCCATGAAAAATCCCCATAACTAGCCCCAATTCACCATGCCGGGAACTTACCGATCCTCCGGGCCATTCCTAGGCGGAAGTTGCTCAGGTCGCTGGGGGTGATTTTTGGTGTTCGTTCATCCTGGTTCAGCCTCACCCTGGTTCGCCAAAGGTACGGTACTGGTTGGTGGTTTGGAACATGACTTTTATTTTCCATTTCATACATGGGATGTCATCCTTCCCATGAACTCCATCATTTTTCAAGATGGTCACCACCAACCAGAGTATATTGGCAAATAAGATTGTACTATACATGACCGTACATGTGCATGCTTGTGTTTGTATCATTGGGCTTCAAGAACCCCTCAATGACGTCACGGTATCCGTGATTGTTAGAGCTTGAGATTTGCCCTTGACAACCCAAATATAGTTGGGCGGGTCCCAACCACTTCCTGCAACAACAATCCTCATGAAATATCGGAGAACAATTGGAACCACACACACACACACCATACTATATACCCAATTGATACCCAGGAAGACCGATCATAAATGGGCCATGGGTTCCATAGTGTTCCATAGTTGTATTAATTTACCACCATTTTAGCAGGCGACTTTGCTTTTCTATCTTTTTTTTCTATACCCAATTTTACTCGCTGAGTATTTAAGATAGCTATGGAAAATAGCCCACTGATAGATTTATGATCATTTACCTGTTTTATATAAAACGGTGATTTTCCAGTTCGCTACGCTACGGGAGGCTAGTTTCATGTAGTATCCATGAAACCACCATGAAATCTCAATAAAACACATTTTTTTGCAGGAGAACCATCATTAAAAAACAATTTTCCCTTTTCAAATCACTATCATAATCATTATATAAAACACAATTTTCCCATATTTCCTGGAAAAACTTGAAGACAACCATGGAAAAACTGAAGAAAACCATGCAAATCATGGACAAACCAATGAAAACGATGGAAAACTCCCCCATCACATCCCTGAATCATATCCAACGATGAACAGCTCACCGCTACCTCTGATCGAGGCCAGCTACTTGGGAATCACGACGCAGATGCGGTTGAGGGACAAGGCCCGTAGTTCGGAACCGAGGGTTCCTATCTCTAGAGATGGTTAGGGATTTCAACTGTGTATATTATGAAGTATATTATATTATATTTGTATATTTGAATATGTGTATGTATGTATATATATATATATTTATGTTAACATCATATTAATAATCCCCCCTCAAACATTAAAGGGAACGTAAATAATGTGGAGGCCAAACAATGGCCTGGGGTCCCTGGATGTTTTTCAGACCTTTTAGTATTCCCAAATGAATTGGCTCATTGAACACGACTACACAAGTAGACTTCTCTTTGATTATATTGCAGTATATATGCCATATGCATGTATGCACCGCACATGTACAAATAAATAAAACAAATAAATGAATGTATATATATATATGTGTGTGTACATGATCTTGTATATGTAGTTTTTCACCATATGTGTCAACATCCATTTTCTTTATCAATCAAAATATGGGATGATTAGCCCAAGCGACTGACCTTTGATCCACATGGGGTGAAACTTCAATCAATCAATTGAGCCATGGGAAGTTTTTATGGATCACATCCTGTCCACAGCACCTTTATCTACATGACTTTCGACTTTACTCTTACCCTCTGGTAATTTAACATAACTATGGAAAATCACCATTTTTAATGGGAAAACTCACTATAAATGGCCATTTTCAATAGCTATGTTAAATTACCAGAGGGTATTGCCGCGAAATCACATCAATGACTATCAATGTGGGATTCACCCAATTCCATAAGCCTCTCATTTGGCGATGGTTTATACATATTTATGTAGCCCATTTATGTTGATGACTTGGGAATGATTTATGGTTTTGAGTTTGCCACATTGTATCACATTTAGCTTGTGCAACTAATTCTCCAAGGATGATGGATCTCATTTAATCCCAGAACTGGTGACCAAATTTTAATTACCCGTTGACATCATCCCTATATTTGGCTTCAAACCCATTTTGTCGCAATTTGTTCCACTTCACCAATTGATTGAATTTCAACCGAAATGTTTTGTTTTTGGTAGCGTGTCCTGAGTTTCAGGGCAATAAAACCACAGCATACCTCACCTTTTTTTGGGATGTTTTTTCCTCTTAAAGAAATCCCAAACACGAATCAAACGTGGCTATTTGGAACATCCACCATTTAGTTCGATGATTTTCCCCTTCAAACCTCAATTTACCACGGGGGCTTCCCATGATCTTCGCTGTTTTCGCCATCAGGAGGGGCTCATCCGAACTGGTGCACGCCTTCGGGACCTTGACGTCCGCGAGATGAAGGTGGCACTTGATCCAATTGGGACGTGGTTTTTTGGAAGGGGAACAACCTGTGTTCGGGTATCCATGGGTATCCATAGTTCCGATGATCTTAGAAAACCCAATCATATCCAACGGATAATCATATCCAATAATGGTTCCTAGCTATGGATTTTCATAAGGGGGATCTTTTTTGGGTATATAATCATATCTCCAATATTCGAATGGTTCCTTCATCCATGGCCAGCCGAGTCCTGGAGGATCATCGTGATGACAGGAATTTCCATGGTGGACACATGCCTTGAGGTTACATTTCGGTTGCCAAAGGGTCGTAGGTCTATATGAATATATAATACATATAAATGAATATGGATATATGAATAGAAATAAATATTCATTAATAAATTAAAAATAAAAGACATTTTTAAAAACAGATTAGAGTACATAGTGACAGGTGAGAACAGGCACGATTTTTCGATATTTTTCGATATTCCGAGCCCATGGTTGACAGTTTCACCCCCTTTTCCCGGGAGAATCCTGGGATCAGTGATGCCTTGGATGCCTAGTGGGTCTCAGGGACAATGTGATGGGCGAAGGTTGAAGGACTCATGAGATTTTACGGATCCATACCTAATTAATAATTATATACATCACCATTTTTTGGGGAGATAAATGAACATCCCAGGGTGCCAGCTATTTGGATGTTTGAAAACTACAGGGTACCAGGGTGCCCGTTAATTACGCGACCTTGCGAGAGGCCTCTCGCGTCGAAGACGCCCCTTGGCGGGACGCTTTATCAACGGACTGGATGGGTAGTTGAATCCTCTAATTTTTGCTATGAAAAAGAACCAAAACCAGCATTAAGCAACAGATTATATATATTTTATAAAGATTCATTGTTTTTGTGGCCTGTCAAAGATTGACCATGGGTTGCTAAGCCCTGAGTGGTTGGTGGTTTGTAAGCTACCCCATCAGCCCCTAACAAGAGTTGATGGGAGTCTACAATCTCTATTCATAGGGCCTTCTTTGTTCGGAGTTGACCTTTACCAAAAGAAACGGCCCTTACATGTCCACGAAAATAGACCATCCACTGGTTGAGGTAGCGAAATCGAAATCTTCTCCCATTTGTAGGGCCTGGCCTGGTTTTGAAGCCGAACATGATGGAATGACAGCAAGATTTGCCTTATTGCATGCAAAGTATTGAACAATCTTTTTCCATTCCTACTATAGTTACTAGTTTTGGGTCAAAAAAAATAAAAAATGTTGGTTTTCTCCCAGAGGTATGACAGGTTGATAATGGCCGTTGGCTTCATGAGTGGCGCGTTGATCAAGTCGGCAGATGGACATGTGAATTTACCCTGCGCTTTCTACCGGATCTAACAGTACAGACGTACAGATCTTTGTTGACAAATAGCGTTTTTTGGGACACAATAGAGGGGCCGGTTTGGTATTTGGTATTTTGACACACCTCTTTGGTATTTTGGGAGGTTTGTGCCTATTTGTGCCAAAATACAAAATCCAGCAGTGGGGTATTCGTCAGCCTCTTTTTTCAGCAACCAGTGGGAATTTGATGAAGACTTGGAGCGCCAGGTGGAGCTGATTTTGGCCAAAATTCCGGACAAAGATGTGCCTTAGCGGGGAAGATCATGCCTGGAAAACTGTGGAAAACTGACATGGAAGACCTGTTCGATATACCCTCTGGTTATGACTAACAGTTTGCCATGGAAAGATCCACCATTTTTAAGTTCGGTAAACCATCTATTTCGATTAGGGCCATCAACAAACCATGGCTATGTTAGTCATAACCAGGTTGGGTATATCAAACAGATTTGAAACAGATTTTGCAGCTTTGGATCTCTGGACCATGATTGGACGATGAGTTCTTAGATTAGGAAGGGACGATGTGTATCGATTGGTTGCAGTGGCGCTGTGAACTTCGGTCTGGCGTAGCTGATGGCCCCGAAAAACCCCTTGATCAACCTGATCAACCTCACAAAAAGTGGGATACTGGTGGCAATAAAGTTCTATTGATGTTTATGGTCTATTGATCATTTGATCATTTGAATATTTGATGATTTTATGAACAAATCCAGCCTAAGTGCTGAACTTAGTTTTGGTTTATTGATGTTTATGGTCTATTGATAACGTACCTGATGGACTGATGGATTCCAAATTTATAAGATAGTTGTTTCACTTACCCTCCAGTAAATTGACATAGCTAGGGAAAATGCCCATTTAGTTGAATGACCTACCTATTACTGTCAAGAATGGTGATTTACCATAGCTATTTTTATTGGGGATATCCCTTGAAAAGACCCATCAAATCCCATGGAAAATCAGCATTCTTGAAGGTGTTCAATCACCCGTTTCTCAGGCCTTCAATGCCTCATTGCAAAGTTTGATTTTTGATCATCGCACCGTGGTTGCGAAGTCGGGTCCAAGAACAGGATGGAGAGCGGATAGTTTGGCTGGGGGTTGCCACTAATGGCGGCATCCCCAAGTCACCATATATAGTATATATAGGTTTCAATACTAAAGTCCAATGACTTGGATGATTTGGGGGGTAGCCCTATGACTTAGGAAGCCTCCAGATCCAAGGGTTTTATGCGGTTGTGGTAAACCATTGGGTGAATCCCACGCGATGAAGAATGTCCCTGGAAAGCCGTTTTTGGCCAGAAATGGATCATTTGGACCATGAAGTTGTTGAAGTTGATGTGTGAGATGTGATGAATGGACTACCCTCTGGTAATTTAACATAGCTATTGAAAATGGCCATTTATAGTGGATTTACCCATTAAAAATGGTGATTTTCCATAGTTATGTTAAATTACCAGAGGGTATTTGAATCAGTTTAATTCAGTTTAGATATTTACATATGGACAATGTTGGACAATCATCCCAATGCTGGCAGAGGATACGCATGCCAGAAATGGATGGGGTGAGTCCCCCACGTGATACACAGAAAAACGCCCTGCCGATATGACATATCATGGTTAAAACACAGGCTATATTACTAGGTTCTCCTTAGATTATACATTTATTTGCATTTAAGGCATTTTAATGCATTCTAGAACAATATATATATATATTTCATCATAGGTTATATTGCTAGGTTACATACAAGTTGGCAGCCCACTGGATAAATAAGTTCGTTTGGAACGAGGTGAATTCTATGGTTTATGTAGGACATAACAAGCATTACCTTTTAGGGGGCACCACCTGGTAGGTCCAAAACCAACGGTGATAGATTCATATTTTATTCACATAAAACAAAATACATATACTTCACATATACAAATTAATATACATCATATTAATTACATTATACTGCATATAATATACATGTATCTGGGTAAATTATAACGACCTCACTGCGACCTCACTGGAAATCATGGTTAGTAAGGGAAATCATCCCCAAATGGGCCTTAATTCAGGTTAGTGAAATATTATAATTTGCCCAGATAATATACCAGCAGGTGACTATAAAAAAGGCGCTATAGCCCTAAGCCGAGGCTCTGGTCTCCTAGCGGCCTGGCGCGATCTTGATTCCTCCAAGCAGATGGGTGAAGCAGGGCGAAACTCGGCCACGAGTTGTTTCGGACCGTTGGCCAATGGAGAAACGCTGAGTGGTTACAAAACAGTACAAAAAAAACAGTAGATATATGACAGATATGAATAAATAAATATATATATATATATATGTGTGTGTATATGTACATATATATATAAATATATGTGTGTATAGACATGATATATATATAATTATATATATACCTATATATTTACAAAATGACGTGTAAAACATATACATGATATATATAAGTAAATCAGTAATTGTTTACTAAATGGAGCTAACCAATAAATAAGCTTATACAAAACGGTACTAAAGAGTAGGCAAGTTACTAAATAGATGCTACGCGAATATATGTATATGTATATATATATAATAAGCGTCTAACGATTCACGATAGATACAAATGGTCAAGAACCCATGATACTAGAATGTTTATATGCAATAAAGGAAACTGGACTTATATTGTGGCTAATGTCAACCTCAGATTTTGCTTCTTAACCCTTGGGCTGTTGATCCTTGGGGGGGTACCGTTTTAGCAGATGACCTCAGTATTTCGCAGATCGAGCGGTTATCCCCCCGTTTTGAGACAAACATACCCTCTGGTAATTTAACATAGCTATTGAAAATGACCATTTATAGTGGATTTTCCCATGAAAAATGGTGATTTTCCATAGTTATGTTAGTTTACCAGAGGGTACATCAAGGGGACTCAAACACTAGGAAACCACATACAGATAAGAGAAGTGTTTTGTCCAGGATGTCTATGATTTCCAACTGTTCTATCTGCTTCGGGGTTGCCATAATGGGGTACCTTCGAAGGCTTTGCAACTTGGATTTGAGAGTCCACGGATTGTTGCTGGGAAAGGTGAACTGGTCTCCCTTCCAACTGGGCTGCAATCCCACCTAATCAGATACGAACTGGGATGATCCACCACGGATCCCCAAATGGACCAGGAAGTAAGCTTTCAAGGCTTGTATCACACCGTACGTCGTAAGCCTTACGTGGACAGAGGGCCCAAGTGGAGATAAGTGGAGTCTGACTTTCCCGGAATTGATAGGAAGACTTTTCTGAGGACTTGCCTGAATTGTCGGTGGTTTTTGGATCCGCTTAAACCAATCGATTGAGACATCCACTTGTTGGTCGAGTCTGAAATGTTTGAAGCCAGCTGCGAGGCCTTCTGTTTTGGACGTCAGCAGATTCTGGTTCTGGCGTGGCCGCTCGGCTGAACTGTGCAGATGGCCGCCCCAAGTTCAGCCATGGCGTGGGATGGGAATCCCTTCAGTTCATTGGCCCCGTTCTTCATTTGGAGTTAGACCAAATTACCTTAACATTAGCCTCTGGTAAACCGACATAACTATGGCAAATCGCAATTTTTAATGGGTAAATCAACGAACTAAATGATCATTTTCAATAGCTGCTTTTTGTATGTTTACCAGGCCGGGTATATAATATATCCCATGATATCCCCACAATATCCCGACAAAAAAGCCATGAGATCTGGGACTTCATCGAATATTGGGATCGTTCAGCTGGTGCTATGTAAGAAATTACCAGAGGGTACCCTCTGGCAAACTAACATAGCTATTGAAAATGGCCATTTATAGTGGATTTTCCCATGAAAAATTGTGATTTTCCATAGCTATGTTAGTTTACCAGAGGGTAGATCACTTCCTCGATGCCAGGTATGGAAGTGCTGGGACTTCTAAGAGGCGAACCTGGCTCATCCAGCTGCAATTCGGCGACCTGGCTCCGGGTGGGTCCAGTGGAAAGCTGATTGGTCCAGTGGGGGGTTTGAAGATTTGAAGAGAAAACCATGCTATACAATGAGTAATAGGATAACTGGTTGGTGGTTTGGAACATTTTTTATGACTTTCCATATATTGGGAATAATGATCCCAACTGACTTTCATATTTTCAGAGGAGTTGAAACAACCAACCAGATGAGTAATAGGATAATGATAGGATATCACTAGAATATGAATAGGATAATTAGAATGATTAGGATATGAATGGAGTATTAATAGAATATGAATAGGATTTCATAGGATATGATAGAATGTGAATCGGGTTTTATTATGTTTTAATGGGATATTTTGTTAAAATATGAATGAACATTGACGGGATAATGGGATAAATTCCGGTATTCCATGGTATTAATTGGTGTTGTTTCAACTTGGATAATGTGGACTCATGTGGATAATATTTCAGAAGTTGGAATGCTTTGGGGGTATCTAAGCCATGGCATCATTGTTGTCTCTACCCTCTGGTGAACTAACATAGCAATGGAAAATCACCATTTTTAATGGGAAAATCCACTATAAATAGCCATTTTCCATTGCTATGTTAGTTCACCAGAGGGTATTTATCTCTATCTATCTCAATGTATCTCTATGTATCTCTGTGTATCTCTGTGTATCTCTATCTCTCTCTATCTATCTCCGTCTATCTCAAAGTATCTGAAGGATTTCTGTATCTCTAGCTATCTCTAAGTATCTCTATGTATCTATCTCCATCTTTATATGTCTCTGTCTCGATCTATATCTATCTCTATCCCTAGTCCATCTAAATCTATGTCTATCTATGTCTGTGTTTATCTATGCCCATCTATTTCTATCTATATCTAGCACTACATCTATCTCTATATCTATCTCTATATCTATCTATCTCTATCTATCTATATTCTATCTATATTCTATCTATATTCTATCTATATTCTATCAATATTCTATCAATATTCTATCTATCCCTCTCTCTATATCTCTCGCTATCTCTATCTATCTCTATCTATCTCTATCTATCTCTATTTACCTCTATCTATCTCTATCTATCTCTATCTATCTCTATTTATCTCTATCTATCTCTATCTATCTCTATCTATCTCTGTTTATCTCTATCTATCTCTATTTATCTCTATTTATCTCTATCTATCTATCTTTCTATCTTTCCTATCTATCCTATCTATCCTATCTATCCTACCTATCCTATCTATATTATCTTATCCCATCCTATCTTATCCTATCCTATCTATCCATTTCTCTCTCTCTCTCTCTGTATTTCGCTATCTCTCTATCTCTCTCCCGCTCTATAAATAATTTTGACTAATTATGATAATTATGTGCGCACACACACACACGCACCCATACATACATAAATACATACAAACAAACAAACATACATACATGCATTCATACATACATACATACTTACTTACTGACTTACTGACTTACTTACTTAGTTACGTACTTAGGTACTTACGTACTTACTTACTTTACTTTACTTTACTTTACTTTATCTTACCTTACCTTACCTTACCTTACCTTACCTTTACTTACTTACTTACTTACTTACTTACTTACACACGCACAGACACACACACACATATATATATATGTACATAGATACGTCATGTCGTCTCCAATCGACTCAGGACTCACATTTTCGGGGATGGACACACTGGCAGGGCCCCCAAAGACGGGGTAAAACACAATAAAACATTACAACATACATAGAGTTTCTTGGCATCTGAAGCCCTGTTTTCAGCGGATGTCATTTGATCATCCTTTGGGGAAATCCCTCCCCTGCGCGCCAGGTACAGGTAGCGGGAAACGCTGCAAGCTCTTCACAGCGAACACTTCGGTTTCAAAATCTGGTTGCTGTGATTATGGCCACCCCAGCCCCCAGTGGCACGGAGCTGCTTCCATGATGTTACCGTTTAAAGAAAATATGATTTAGGAACGCCCACAGCTGGAAGTGTTTTTGGGTTTCCCCACCTTTCAGAAGCCAATAACACGCGGTGGGTTAGGATCCCACGACCAATTCACCACCACTTTCCAGATCTTGCGGCGTGCTAGTTTTGACACCACTGCATAGTGAAGCCTTTCGTCTAGTATTCGATCGCATTGGCCGCATTGGCTCTATTCATCGTGGGTCCCCGATTGTACTTTATGGGCTTGTCAATGTTTGGGATATACTGGCATACCCCATCTCCAGACACACCTATACAGTATGTCCCAGATTCGTCGCTTTTCCAGCAGCACAAAAAAACTTCGGAGTTAGGGCTGTCCATGTCAACGGCTGGGTGTGGTGGTCAGCGTTACCCCGAGTTTCAAATGGCCCCGGGACTAGGGCATCCAGCATTTTGTTTGGGGCTGCCATCAGGGTCAGTCGAGTTTCCAGGAAACTCCTGGCAACTGGTTGTGGATTGTTTTCCCATGTTTGCTCTCTAAATTCACTGTTTTACAAGATGCTGGCGTGATTTTTCCATTGTGAAGGTGCAACAATTCGTCAACTTGAGGGCAGTGAATGCCACGAAAGTCAATTAGCGAGTTGCTTCAAAGGATCTGATGAGGTAGAAAGGACCATTGCGCATGTACGAAGTCAAGACTCGCCCAACTTTCAGGAGGCTTCCATTTGGATTTCTGGCGTTGTATGACCGAACCACAGTTCTAAAGGAGTTTGTCCAAAGACAGTGACCGCATTTCACTGATTGATTATGTTTATCATGAACACTTGCCATGAAACCAGGGGCATGGCGGCATCCCCTTTTACACAAAAAAAACGTCTCTGACCAAGATATGAAACTAGAAATACATAGAAAAACACACATTTTTCAGATCTCAGCCTGTTCTTCTAGACCTGGTCCCGGTGTCATGTTGAGCTTGATTTTTATAGCTCGCCACAATGCCTAGACAGCTCACACCTCACTGACCGCCGCCTGGCGGCCCATTGACTCAACTAGTTGGTTATTGACTTTCGGTCATCAAACATGGCTTGCTGGGAAATCCCCAATATATCCCAACATATAATAATATATATATAATTATATATATATATTAGGGTTTCCCCATAAAACCATCCATTTAGTTCGGGGATGTCCAATATGTCCCTCTGATTTTGCTAAATGTATCTACATAAATGTTATTAAAATTCGTTACTCAAACATAGCAATTGGACATCCCCGAACTACATGAAGGTTTGAATGGCAAAAGCATGGAACCAAATGGGGGGGTTTTCCAGCAAGCCATATTTGGGTACCAGAGGGTAGCCTACCTGGTTGGTTATACTGGAGATGATTGAACCACAATGGAAATCTCTAGCAATCAACCGCTGGTCAACCTCTTTGGAACACATTTTGGTAAAGTATTCGAAGTTGCCGAGATAGGGTAGAGCATCCCAAGATCAACAAGATACAAGAAGTATATGATTATATAATGATATCATAATCACATCCTCCAAATATTAAGCCCCCAACACTCCTATTATATGGTTCCAAATTATATGCATAATTCCTTTACAACACCATGGTTCATGGGTGTTTAATATTAGGTGGACGTGATTACATGGTTTTTCCATTGGGTTTTCCATTGATTTTCCAGTTGTTTGGCATTGCATGTTGATTGAGTTAAGTCCAGACCGCCACTGGTGGGTGAGGTGTGTGCTGGTGCTTACCGGCTGAGGGTCGTCAAGCACCGACTTCTGACGGGGTAAGTGATTTGGGTCGTAAACTTTACGATGGCTTAAAACAACTTCATCGGAATCATTTTCCTAACAACAACCCCCCCTTTTGGGTCCAAAAAAAATGAAGAGATGCAACGAGGGAACCACAGCACGCCAGGGTTTCGTGTGTTGATGTGGTTGGCTTCGCGGAGGCTGCGCGGTACATTTGCCACCCCAAAAAGCACTACTCAGTTGGGGATTCGCTCGATTTCTGCTCAGATCATGACGAGCATTGAAAAACTGAAGTGCGCAGATTTTTGATGATGTATAAATATGTATACGCATTAGTACGCATTCAATATAATGCTGTATAATATGTTGATATGATTATATTTTAATATTTTAATAATAATATTGTAATGATTTTTGATGATGTATAATATGATTTAAATGATTTAAGACAATTTAAGATGATTATAATTTATTTCAATATCATTTAAGATGAACCCCGCAACATGGCTTCGCGGAAAGATCATCTTGCAGCGGATGGAGGGCCCCTCTTTGGGCTATCCGGCTATGGTAGCAGTTTGGGTAGCTACGTAGATATGGGATCTTGATACCAAAGAAGCCCATAGGTGCCATAGGTGCTCTTGACATCCTAAGAGTTGCGCCATTCTGGCAATAAATTTGGGACTGTCAAATTGATTAAATCAGAAAAAGCCAGGGTGAGGGGACCCCTGCATAAGCAACGTTTTTGTTTTGTGAGAGGGATTGTGTTTTCCAACGTTGGCTGAAAATGAGAGTTTTCCCCGTGATTCACCATCAAATTTGGGGTAACCTCTTTTCAGATACCCTCTGGTAAACGTTTACATAACTATGGAAAATCACCATTTTTAGTGGGAAAACTCACTATTTCGACTGGGCCATTTTCAATAGCTATGTTAGATTACCAGAGGTAAAAAAACCCAAATGATGATTCAACACATTTCAACACCGATATTTGGTGACCCAAATATCACATCCTTCTCCTTCCCCGGGGGCCCTTTGTGAGCCCCATGACTTCCGAAGTCAACGGGCTCGTCGACGTGTTCCGACGGGATTCCAAGGGCCGAAGCGATGGCAGCCCATTTGGCGGAAATAGGTGGTGCCCACCAGTTTGATTACTGTTGATTTGGGTATGGGTCAAAATTAGGTACCCCAATAATTGGATGGTGAACACTAAACTAGACTAACATCTGTGGTCCACTAGGTCTTCCATTTTGACCCACATCCATTTATTAAATCTGTTTTTTTGAAAACAAATAAGCCGTGGTTATACTTACCATAAAGCCTAACAGTAGTCTATAGTTCTGTGAAGCATAAACCAACTCAGCTAATGGGATCCAGTTGACTGTCAATCTATGCACGATAAACCCTAACCTACTGCTATAAAAGCCACCTTAGCCAACGAACTGGGGTACCTTAAAGGTGTGTCATGATCCACCGCTGTGGTGAGTCAGCACAGCTAACCTCCAGCCTTGGAGATAATACATCGCTTCAGCCTCCCTTGTGGGGAGCTAATGCTGGCGAAAAGTTGCAGCGCCGCATCAACTTTTGCGCGCTCGAAAAAGGCTCGCGGCTCGCTTTCTTTCCGCCGCATGGGAAGCCCAAAGCCTTGAAAGAAGAATCTAGAATAGAATGCGTTTGGAGAGCGGTACCCGTATTTCAGCAGTAAGTTCATATGCATGTGTGCATATGCGTTTTTTTTTCAATCGGCATGCCTCTCAACATCCGTTTGTGAATCCAGGGCTTATGAATTGATGTTGGTAAAACAATAATAAACCACCGATTTAGGAATGGTTTGTACCATCAATTTATGGTGATTCGGGGGATGGTTTATGGCATTGTTTTACCCACATTAGATAATTAGATCATGGATCATACTAGATCCATAGTATGGATTCGAATCCTTGCTGAGAAGCTACGGCCAATCCTCATGCCATCATACCCAGTCATACTGGCCGAAAGAACGGCTGTTTTTTTGGTGGTTTGTAGTCTCGTCCAACTTAAACGTCCCCTAAATGGTCCCAACTAGTATATCATTGTATATCCCCTACTAAACCATGGTTTATGGGTGATGTTTAATATTAGGGGGAAGGGATTAGTCCCCAACTCGAACAAAACAAGGTAGCATTTCCATGCGAATGGGAGAGCGGAAATGATTCGGACCGGGCGTGCATGCCCTTCTTGGAGGTGCAGTTGGAATGTAAAGAATGGCGAAATCCCTATGGAAATCCCTGTGTAAATCTAATGTGGGTAAAACAATGCCAATTGGAATTGGTGGTATAAACCATTCCCAAATGGGTGGTTTATTATTGTTTTAACCACATAATACCCTTTGGTAAATTAACTTAGACCCCGAAAATAAGCAATGTTTAGTCGAAACGACTCTTCCAATCCCTGCCAAGTTGCCAAGTTCTATGTTGATTTACTGGAGGGTAAATCTGTGACTCAGCTGACCAGCTCTCACACCTTTTTAGTATTTGCCCGGCCGGAAAATATCGCTGGGAAGCCCCTATCAGAAGTCTCTCATGGAATATTTATTGATCATCTCGATCCTGATTTGGGGCTAGCACCAGTTCGCCAATCGCACATTCGAAAAAATATTCTTATGCCTTTTCCCTCTAGCAACAAACCAACCCCACTTGCCTTGGTTTGGTTTAGTTGGTTATCTATATTATACATATAATATGATATATATATATAGACGCATATATACATATTATTGCCCTAGTTCAGTCCCGATGAATTAGAAGTATGGCATGGGTCTAATTACTGTAACCTTTGTTTATTGGTGGATTTGGGTAGTCCTGGGCGCTGATTCCATTTGATGAGTTAGTCGTCAATCGAACCCCAGTTGCGTCTCAATTTGAATCCAAGTAGGGCCAGTCTTACTGCCATTTATATCCAGTAGTCAATCCCCGTTAGATCCCCATTTGACTGGTCCATTAATGCCAAGTAGGGGCAAATTGAATTACCGTGTCACACCCTATATCCAATATTAACCAATGGTATTCCAATGGTCACTTTTGAAACAGTGGCAACCTAATTTGATTGGTGGTTAGTCAATGACAACCGAGTTAACCTTGGTTTGCTAATGAAGTTGGCGGGTCAAGTTGTTACTAATGCAAAGAGGAACTTGGATGAAGTTGGTTGCCCTTTAAAAGGGAAAAACGCGATGTCCTGGTTCAAAATTAGCAGTTTTTACATGTTTTTCCAGGCTTTAGACATGCCATGACAGCTGCACCCCAGCATTTTGAGGATATTTTGAAGTCCGGTCCCCAATCTTGTTTTTCTGCAGGCTGCCCACAGTCTCTGCTCCGCTGCTTCGACCGTGACCTTGCTTTGACCGAAGCAAGTTCGCACGGGGTGCGGCCGTGCGGGGCGGCCGTGTTGTGGGGTTTTTCAGCGGCTGGGCCCAGCGACCAGAAGGATGCTGGTTATGTACTGGCCTGGTTTTAGGACAAATCAATACAAATCATGTTCAACTTTTCAAGCATATTTGGGATCCCAATGACGAGCATAATTCAGCATCATGATTTTTCAGGGTAAACCCAAGAATAAACAGTTTTGCTCCAACAGATTAAGGCCAAGTGATAGCAGATGCCACAAGTCAGTTTGATTCAGTTTGCCTCTTTATCTGCCAATGTTCCCCCCTTGTATCTGGGGTCTTGGGAGCCAAGACAAATTCCACATTCTCTGATTCTCTGGTTGAACTTCAGCCCATTTCTGGATGTTACACACCGAGCTAGAACGGTTGAACCAGGACCTGTGAGGGAGCTCACAAGTTGGGAAGTTCATCAAAGAAAATGGGTATGGTCGGTCAATGATGGTAATGTCTGGGAAGGGGTTTTAAACAGCAGCAGGATGATCATGTAATGAGAGGTTTTAGCACGATGTTCAGGTGGCTATCTTCCAGTAGTCCAAGATGACGAGGAAACTTTGGCTTTGTCCACAGAAAAAGCAACTGGTTGATCCTGGTGGTTGAAAATGATCATTGTTTGCAATCATACCTGGGATGACGATACCCAATGACTGATATGTTTCTTGGGGAATGAAACCACCATAAACCACCAAATGGAACGCCATGCCGGTAGACCAAGAGAGTGTTTTCACACGCTGCTCCCCAAGTGCAAAATATTGACTGAATGTGCACTTGACCCTCAAAGTACGCACAGAAATTGGTAAAGTAGCAAAATTGAGGGGTAACAATCCCAAGATGTGTGGGTAAATAGAGGCTCCAGTAATAAAATGTGATTTACAGTATATAAATGATTCACTGACCTTCTGATTTGATACTTGAGCCATTCTCAAGAGCCCGGGCCGTGCCTGGTAATCCCATAATATCCCATATATTTTCTCGGCTCAGCCGCACTGCTGAGAGCTGTGTGAGCGAAGCATCGCGCGAAACCTCGCCTGCTCAACTTGCACAGCATGCAGCTCTCAGCCCGAGTCCGACGGGCCGACGGGTGGTCGGTCGCGAGCGAAGGCAAAAAGCAGCGAACTCCAAAAGGTGCCGATGCTGAAACTTCTCGAACATCTCCGTCTGCAGATTCGTTTATCATGTGTTTCTCAAAAATGCATCGAACACTTCTAACAGGTGGTTTCTGTTGCCCTGCCTTATTTTTTTGGATTCATCTTGCGGATTTCAGTTGACTAGGATCGGATGACGATTCCGTGATAGAATCCATGGGAATCCCCTCCGAGCAGTAACAAAAATGGGAGGGATGGGATTAGGTTATAGATGGTTATAGTATAGTTTTGCGTGGTTGCAGCGCCCCCCAGCTGTCAGATGGTTTATCACCCCATCTACCGCATTTAAGTGTAGCTATATTTCGTGTAGGTATATCTACCGCAAGCATTAGATAAACTACTCATAAAACCTTCGCCAAGTATAGGGAAGCCGGTCCAATAGGTACTGAGCAGACTCTACGTATGATCCACCCATACTATGCCCGTCCCCCTGAGGATCATAGAACATCCCGTCCAAATTGGAGCCAACAAAAAAAATAGATATCCAATATTGCAGAAAGGCACGCTGTCAGGCCCCCATTTTTCCACGTTTCTAGGAATGCAGTGTCTCTGCTATTTGATGTCTGATCCTCTATGCAAAAATATAGTTTTAATTAATGTCATGGAAGGATTAACATGTAGAACTTCAGTTCTTTTAAGTTCTTTTCCTTTCTCCTTTTTATTCTTTAGGTGCTCAGAGATTTGCAGAGATCCCCAGGGATCCCCCAGAGATGGACAGAGATCTCCAAAGCTTGTTAGAGATTCCCAGGGGCGAGAGATTCCCAGAGACCCACAGGGATCCCTAAGGAAAGGGAAGGAAGAAGCCAAAAACAATGAAACTAAATGTAATATATAGTTCTCCGAAGAGGGGGGGGATCCAAAAAAGGATCGAACAAAAAAAATCGATCCTTTTTTGGACCCCCCCCCTTCAGGGAGCTGGAAGCTATATATTACATTTAATTTGTTTTTTCTTTCCGACCCACCCATTCTTATACTGTCCTGGGACTTCTGGAAGGTCCCTGGGGAGCTCTTTGTTGCCCGGAAATCATGCCCAGACCTATAAAATTGCTTTTAAGTTAGAGAATACGACGTCATATTGACAGAACTTTGCAAATATAAATTAGGCAAGTGGCAAGTAGCACGATGGCATGACGTAGCATGAGCAGCAGCATGACGTGGCATGAGCAGCTGCCCACAAGAAACACATATAGTTAAAAAAACTTATTTAGTTTTCGAAAATATAACACGATGCGAAATAGCAACTCCCAGCATGCTTTATATGGAGAGAGTCTGTTGTTGTTGTTTTTTTCTCCTTGAGCAAGTATAGACTTGGTCTTCATTGTTTGATCTGGTGCATAAACATCATGTAATGTTTGTGCTTAGTGAGAAAGTAGTTTCAAATCTGATAGTATACAATATCAATAATCTTGCCACAAGTACACAATGTATATATATATATATGCCATATAAATAGCAGTCTTTCAAGTGAATACTGATGTCTCAAGAGCTCCTTGTAATATAGGCAACATGGTTGTTGCATATGCCATATCCATATGCATATATATATAATTATATATATACAGACACAGACATTGATGGACCTGCATTTTCCTTGTTTGTACTAGTGTATGCAGCTATGATATGGATGGTACATAAGTAGCACATGCCAATATATATATATATATACATACACATTGCATATACATGCACAATTTCCACATGTATTGTGCATATGTAATGGAATTTTCCAGGATTCAATATAATTAAAACACTTTGGTTGTAAGTGGCTTTGATCATCTGTAGATATAATGACAAACACTCTATTGGCATGGCTGTTTGATAAGGTATCCGCAACCGAAAAGATCCGAGAAGTGAAACCATGCCACGGAGGAGCCACAGCACCACCTAGCTTCGTCGTTCACGAACTTCCGCGATGTTGAGAGCAATCTGATGACACAGTGCTATGCTCTCAACAGGTTCCCTCACCCAAGATGCCAGTTGTGCCACTGGACGTGTGGGTGGGGGGATCTAGCAAAATATGCCTCAAAAAACCATGGGGGGAAATCTATGGAAATGGATGTTGTATGATTTTGTGGCTTTGTCGTCTTCTTTCGGTGCACACAACAAGGGCCCCCTTTTTGAGACACGAAACGGCAGGCCCCACTTGGAGCCGTAGCGTACCACGTTCCTGCGCAGAGCCGCGGGTGAAGCATGGTGAATCCCTGTACAGCATGGTGAAGTCCTGGGAAGGAAGATGCCCATTTTTCCCTGGTTGAGATGGTTGATGGTGAGCAGTTTCACCGGGAAAATTCTCCATTTTTTGTTTAGCATCACTTTCCTTACTGGTGCTTAGCAGGGAATGAATGGGAATGGGGGAATGGGATGATTATTGCTAATGATTATGGATCATTCCCTCATTTCCTACTAAGCACCAGTAAGTTGTTGATATGTCAACATTGCAAAAGGTGATGCTCCTGTGGTTTATAGACGAAATGAATCCAAATCATCAAAGGAAAATCGGCTGGGTCGTGATTTGTCCCGGTGCTCTGTGCTCATGCTATACCCCATACTTTTCCACTTGCTGTTGTGAACAAACTCTATATGGGTGGAGTTCAATTTGGGGATGTTGGCCATCTATGCAGTGTGGTTCCATGATTCAGACTTGATTTGCAGGAAGACCCTCTATTAGGTCTAGCAAAAGCGATCGTTTCTGTAAAGATTCTCTGAAATCAAATCGGTGTGCCCATTCATGCCCAGAAAAAAAACAACAACATCCAAAACTGGTGCCATGTCTCTTCCTCCCACGGCCAAAAAAACTTGGACACTGAAAGATGCGATGTTCCGCAAAAGATGGATGCGGATTGGTCCAGGATGTGGGGGGCCGATCCAAGATTCATCAAAATTCTTGGCAAAAGCCTTGGTTTGCTCATACAATATACATATGCATATACATATACATATACATCTATACATCTATACATACATATATACATTACATTACATTACATTACTTTTCATTACATTATACATTACATTACATTACTTTTCATTACATTATACATTACATTACATTACTTTTCATTACATTACTTTTCATTACATTACTTTTCATTACATTATACATTACATTACATTACTTTTCATTACATTACTTTTCATTACATTATACATCACATTACTTTTCA
>Ga0126342_10003318_pt1 | contig 26479 bp, 20 predicted proteins | sample Cyp1metagenome_FD_92528 | JGI IMG/M metagenome (GOLD analysis project Ga0126342, IMG submission 92528) | Coral microbial communities from Lord Howe Island, Old Settlement Bay, Australia - Cyphastrea 1 metagenome | ecosystem: Host-associated > Invertebrates > Cnidaria > Coral ...
CAGAAGATATGCCAGATAGAATGCCAGAAGATTTGCCAGATAGAATGCCAGAAGATATGCCAGAACATATGCCAGATAGAATGCCAGAAGATATGTCAGATAGAATGCCAGAAGATTTGCCAGGAAGAAAATGTATAAATGTCATGGTGGGGATCATTCGAAGTGAAGTAATTTCGTGTTTTTTCCCGAAAATTGGGTACCTCCAAATTGCGCGGTTGATGATTACAGTATTTTCCCTATACTGCCATTTTGGGGTCTCCATTTTCAGACACACCCAAAAAAGGGTCCAAAAAATGCTGCAGGAAGGGGGGGGAAGTTATAACCCAACTTACCTACAATTTGGGCGCTCTTCCTGACCTGGAACTCACAAACACAAGTGGACTGCTTTCACTGTTTTGACCCATTTGTGCACATTTAGGATCATCATCGGATTCAATCCTCTTTCATCTATATCTGTCCACGGATTTTTGTGAAAATGTCCCAACTGCCAGTCAAATTGCAAGTGTTTGTTCAAGCCGTCATGCGACTTATTCTGGCAACCTGCCAACAAATGCGCTTGAAGTCAAATCATTTTTTACTTCATGTTTTATGTAGTTCAGGACGGATTTGTTGCTCATTTTTGGCACATTGAGACCAAGCATTTCATTTGGTTTTCATACACATATCTCTCATATGTTTCCCTGCCAGGAGACTCACAATGAATTCATCAGTGCCTGCGGTTTCGCAGATCAATGGGAACGAGCAGTAGCGCCTTGACATTAGAGAAGAGCTGGTGATGGATTTTTTTTGACATTTAAGGCGTTTTACCAACCTTGTAATTACCAACATGTTTTTTTGTGTTTACTTTTGTGGGGAATTAGGACTGGCATGGATTTGGGATTAGTTCTTTGGGGTTTTGCGATTTTCCGATTTTCCAAGCCACGAGGATTCAGCATTCGGGGTTGTTGCATCCTTCTACATCCAAGTTACACCTCATTTTTGACACCGATTGATGCGTATATCCTAGTGAAAATTCATGATTTTTTGTTGAAGGTTTTTGGATGATCAAACCTTCCAAATTTGGGATTCTCAAAGTTGAACCCATGTTTTTCCCCATGATCTTTGGATGCTTTACCCTCTGGTAAATTTCCGTGCCGAATCAACTAATTTTTGGCGTGAATTGCTTAATTTTGTAGCTGGTCTTTGGGCACAAGATCACGAATCCAACTAATAGTTTGCTATCGAAAATTGCCATAGAAATTGTTGATTTTCCCATTCAAAATGGTGATTTTCCATAGTGATGTGAATTTACCACAGGGTAAATCTGCCATTTTGCCGCAAAATGTCCATGACCTCAGGATCTCTTGAAGGACCTGACGCTGGCGCGTCAAGTGCCGCAGATCAGCGCCTACGTCAGCGTCGTGCGGAGCTGCTGCCGCTGCAAGCAGTTCCCAACGGCCCTGCAGTTGCTGAAAGAAATGGAGATGCACAGCCTCTTGGAGATTCAAAATGACCTTGGTGAATTTCTGGTGGTTTGGAACATGGTTTTTATGACGGTTAATCATAAATATATGGTTAATATATGGAAATATATGGTTAATATATGGAAATTTATGACTTTCCATATATATATATATCGGAATGTCATCATCCCAACTGACTTTCATATTTTTCAAGATGGTTAACACCACCAACCAGGAATTTTGTGGGGAATGATGAACCTACCGGGGTAAAGATTATAGCAACCCCTCCTCGATCACTATCGCCTCTATCTATGTTGGGGGGATAAGATTCTAGCAACCAGTGTTCCCAGGATGGTATAAAGATAGATATTAAGATGTTAAGTTATCATTCATATGGTTTTCTGTTTTGCAATTGCAACCACCCAAAACGATGCCGAAAATTGTGGTTCCAAGGATTGTAGTTCGATGATATTTACATGATATTCCATATGATATGATAAAGTGGAACAACTTTTAGTGTTACTTGGAACAATTTTACCTTTTTTTCCCATCCCCAAGTGACATAGACCCGTTCCCATCAGTTGGGGGCTGAAAGATAAGTTTCCACTCAGAATTGGCTATGTTCAGGGTCTATGTTAGTGTACTGGAGGATAACTTCTTATTTTAGCTGGTAATTATGGTGGATAATTGGTATTGACATTGAAATGTGCATATGCTTAATTTGATTAGTTTTATTCAGCAGTGTATGTTAATTTATAGTGATCATGATTGGTTCAAAGCATTATGTTTGTCCCGGAATGGAGGACAATTTATCATCATGTTCCATCTTGAAGTTGCATTTTTTGGGGTATACCCAAAATGGATCAACATTGCAAAAACCCTCTGGTAATGACTAACAAAGCTATTGAACATGGCTATCTGTAGCTGATTTACCTCTTAAACATGGTGATTTTCCAGTTCGCTATGTAAACGTTTATCGGGTACGGTAGGTACTGTTTCCAGAAATTCTGGTTGACTTTGACCTGCCAGGTCAAAGTCACTACCAGGCGGCGCAAGAGCTGAGATTGGAGCTGGTGGAGGTCTTACCCAACAGCCATTGGAAGACCTGGGAGATCCTTCGTTCTTTTGGGGTCTTGAGAGGGACGGACTTTTTCTATGGCAGGTGGATGGTTAGGAGATGTTGGGTATACCAAATGGTGCTTTTCATGGGATGCGAAAGTGGTGATTTAACCAGGGATTTCAGTGCACTTCCAACCTGGGGTAGGAGCAGACCCACTTTCTTGGTGGTAGCATCCTGGGTGGGCATCCAGTCTCGGGCACAGGTGAACCCATGGGTGGTAGGAACCTGTTCTGAGAGTTGCGCTTCAAGTTTGGTCCATGTTGAAGGCATGTGATGTGAAGGTTTGTTTGTGTATGCAGATGTGACTCACTCTGTATTACGCTTCTACAATTAAATATTTAATCATGATGAATCATGTATTAATTCAATCTACGATATCTACATACATTTCATTGGCTTTGAGAGTTGTTTTAAGTTGCATGTTTTTTTTTTCTCTCCAGTTTAATTACCCTCTGGTACATAGCCATGGTATAGATGGCCCATTGAAATAGATGGTTTACCTATTAAAACTGGTGGATCTTTCCATGGCAAACCATTAGTCATAACCAGATGGTAATGTTTTCTTATCTTGCAGCGTCCAGCCGGCGCCACTGGCGAAGCCACCATTTGTTGCAACCAAGGACCAGCAGGGCTCACGATCACCCTCTCACCACTTGGAGTCAAAACGGCCCCAGGAAAGCTGACTGAACAGTGTGACATCGAAGGAACAGCTGACTGAAAAAGATACGCTGCGAGTCGCTGCATCATTTGGCTTGCTGGGTGGTTTCAAATGGTTTCTGAAACATTGAGATTCTGTAGCATTCTTTACATTCTCAATCATTGAGATATTTACACATACAATAAAATACTGTTGATAATCAAGATATGGAAAAATTACAGCTAGTTTCATCTTTAAACATGTTTAACCGATCTGGTCTCATCATTCTCTGCTTAAGACTGGGATGATCCTCAGCCAGAGGAGTTCACCATATTAGACACCCCCATTGGTTCCAAATATGTAGCAATGTAGTTTCATCCCCTCCTACACCATGGCTTCTACGGAGTGTTTAATAGTGGGATGGAATCAATCGAAATTAGAACATAAACTACAGATATCCCATCGATCATGGTTCATTCCTATAGTCTAGTTATATAATCGGATATAGTTAATCGGAAATATAGTCAATTGGATATAGTCAATTGGATAGTAATCAACAAACAATGGCTTAGATTAGATATCGATCAATGAGATTAACCTCCATTTTGATAGTTAAGTAATGTTAAGTCCCTGTGGTTATAGCATGTTACAGCTATATCCCTATATAAAATCCCTATGGCATACGCAACGAACAATTTTGACCAACTTTTTGGGTCAGTACTGATCACCAGCCTTGCAGTGTTTTTGCTCAGGCTTGGAACAAGATCATGAACTGGGGACTTACTCAGATAATACAGCTGACATATTACTCACAATCTACCAGATATATCCAGATATCTCATGAATTATATCTGATGATATATATATATATTATGTATTCTATACATCTATTGATATTGCCCAACCCCAGCTTTCATCCCCCGTCCACTCTCCGTTCCTCCGTATGATCTCGGTGGTCTCGGCCGTGTCCGGCAGCGTGGTGGCGGAAGTGCCGCAGGAGGTCGGCAAGGAAGTGAGGGCGCTGAAGAAGGCCCTGGCACCTCAGGTGGGATGGCGTGAGTCGCCATGGGATCCACATGGATTTGGTGGTTGATGGGTGCAATAGGATGGTGACCATCTCCCCATTGACCATCTCCCCATTTTTTAAAATCCATGTTTTTGATTGGTGCAATAAATTATCAACATATGGCTGGTTGTTTATTGCTCATACTAACAGTAGCCCACCACCATGGATTTCATCCGCAGTAAATGCCTCATCTAGGCGGTAGACCGAGCTGGATATCGAACCATGGCAATGATAGGTCAAGGAAAACCAGGAACAAAACCGGGACTGAAGCCAAGCTTTGAATCTTGGAAATGGAGATAGTTTGTTATCCAACCTGTTTTCCTTGGTTTATCTTGGTCTCAACGGTATTCCACATTGACCTAATTTGACCTTGCAGGTGGGATACACCAGGTTCCGCCAGAAGATCGTTGACGAAGCTGGCAATGAACTCTTTGACGATGCTGTGCTGGATTGCACAAGCCCGCAGATCTTTTTTTGCCTCTTTGCAGCTCTGATGTTGAAGGGAAGAGGCTGCTTCTGGCCTGTCAGAACGAATCTGGTGCCAAAGTCGAAGAGCTGCTTTGCCAGGCAGTAAATCCCAACCTCTCCAATACGGAGGGCTGGACGCCACTGCACTGGAGCGTGCAAAGAAGTGCACCGGAGTTGCTTGAGTGTACGAGCTTGTTGCTGGAAGCAGCTGCCATGGCTGATCAAGCCCATCATGTGGGGGAAACACCTCTGCATTTGGCAGTCGCAGCGGGGCATGCCGAGGTGATTCGCTTGCTCTTGGAGTCGGGCGCCAGTTTGAACGCGCCGGAGTGGGTGGATGGGCAAACGCCCTTGCACTATGCATCTTGGAGGGGCCATGCGGAATGTGTTCAGGTGCTTCTTGAGGCTGGGGCTTACAAGGATGCAGCCACTACAGGGGGCAAAACGCCACTGTATTTTGCAGTTCAAAGGGGACATGTCGACATTGTTCGAGCGTTGATCAAGCACGGCGCGAGCCTTGACGAGACCACAATGAGAGGTGCCACAGCTTTGCATGAGGCAGTTTCAAGGGGCAACGATGAGTTGGCTTGTTGCTTGGTTCAAGCGCAGTCTGATGTCAACAAAGCCAGGCGGGATGGCCTGACAGCGCTACATCTTGCAGCATCTGATGGCCACATCCAAATTGTACGCTCTCTGCTGAAATTCAAGGCTGACAGACACAAAACCACGCTTCACACGGACCGAACACCACTGCAGCTAGCCCAAAGACAAGGCCATGTGGTGATTGCCTCCTTCCTCAAGGATCCTCCTGAAGCATAAGGAGCCATCAAACAACAGATCGCGGCAGATGTAAAAAGACTGAAGGCACAAAACCTTTCTACCGAAATGCTACTTCCGTGTAAAATAGGCATACATATAAATATATCATAAATGTGTCTAGTGCGGTCAAGGGGAGCTAGGCCAGCCAGGCAGTTCAATTACCATCAATACAGCGTTTGATTGCCCTCCAGCCATGTCCAGCCACGTTGGACCTTGCAGGTGGATGCTGCATTGGGACCCAAAAGCTCGGATACACCCAAATGTGCCTGGGGGCTCAGCAATGTATTGAGAACAGGAAGGGTCATTCATGGCTCGCCACAGGAGTGTCTGAAATCAACTTAAGATGGCCAGCTTCATGCTCTTTTCAAGTCGTCTTTTCATGAGAAATTGAACTGCTCTTGAAATACCACTCTTGGCAAAATCATGGTCACCTTTGGGCCTTTTTTTGTTCGTGAAATGTGGTGGGTGAAAAAATGAGATAGCAATGGACCCAGAATTTTGATGAATTTTGGTACTATATGCTTCGAACCATACCCATATATATCTCTAAACATGGGATGGTTTTTGAAAGGTCACCTTTCCTGCAAGAGATGCCAACACCCCGGCATGTTAAGCACTGGTTAATGCAAAGTCATGTCTCAGGTTGGAGCCTTCACGTGGTACACATTTGTTCCCTGGATGTTGGTTTCACCTTCTCTTCGGATGGTTACTATGGTTGAAGAAAACTACGTCCCGATGGTCATGCGGAGTAGTGCCCCATCAATAATTCAATTCTGAAGTGTGCTCCCAGAAATGGGCTTGGAGAGAACCCTTTTATTTTGATGCTGCAGATTTGGAGGGCATAGATTGATGGCCTTCATGTTCATTTTGACCGCCTTCCAGTCTCACATACACCTACATCATTCTACAGCCTGCAATCTGAGCATATCTGAACTGTGTTTCCCTACTATCTGATTAAGGCATGTTTTCCAGCTCATTTTTGCGGTCCCATGGGTATCCTGGAGCTATTCACAGTCTTCAACTGACTCCTGCATCCTCCAAGCCGAGAATTGGATGCGGAAAAGCCCATTCAGAACCTCCCACATTGCCATAAATCCATGTAAATCCATTGTAAATCCATGGTTTCCAGTTAGCCTTAGGCAAACAAACATGGGCCGAACAATTCACCACAGTTCCATGATTTTCCCAGCTAAAAGCTTCCATTTAGGTCGAGCACGTCGGATGACACCAGAGGGTAACATAGTTATAGTATCCCACAACAAGATAGAACAGTGGGAAACCAGTCTATAAACATGTACTATATATTATCTTTAATATTCCATCGCATTCTATAACCAGCTGGAAACACAGTTTTTCTTCAGTTAATATATACCCCATATATATATATATTATATTATATTATATTATATTATATTATTATATTATATTATATTATACTATATTATATTATATTATATTATATTATTATATTATATTTTATTATATTATATTCTACTATATTATATTTTATTATATTATATTATATTATATTATATTATATTATATTTTATTATATTATATTCTACTATATTATATTTTATTATATTATATTATATTATATTATATTTTATTATATTATATTATATTATATTTTATTATATTATATTATATTATTATATTATATTATATTTTATTATATTATATTATTGCGAAGTAGGGACATTCACTTCTGAATTCGTTACCAAAGCACCGGTCGCAGCGTAAAGCAACAATGGACCGTGGGAAAGAAAAAAAATGTAATATATATATTATTATATTATATATAATATGTATATATTCCCTTCAACCAATCCCTTCGCAGGATTTGATCATCGACTTGCACAACACCACGGCCAATACGGGTGTGGCGTTGCTCATGGCGCCCGACGATGAGCGGCTGGGATTCCGGGAGATGGGGCCGGGAGATGCCTAGCTTCGGGATGTGGGTCAAAATGGAAGACCTAGGGGACCACAGATGTGAATGTCTAGTTTAGTATTAACCATCCATAATTGTTGGGGTACCTAATTTTGACCCATACCCAATTGGTACTGGCATTTTGTTGATGCAAACATTCAGTCGTTTTGACACAGATTGGTTGGTCCTTTCTGAGCACTGGATTCTTGGTTGATCCAGGATTGGATGATACCCACCAGCAACATCTATTAAGTGATGCCCGTTTGTCGCGGCAAGGCCATGTCAGCCATGAATCCGAAGTAGTGTTAAGCAGTAATAGCAGAAAGTCTGAAACACAAAGAGTGCAAGATCAATTGAGCACTTTGTTGCATTGTTGCATTGTTGCATTGTTTTTCTCAGAATCTAATGTCCCAGCAGCAGAAACCCGCAGTCACTTGCGCCACTGGTTTTTCCAAGACAATTCCGAAGTTGATTTGTTTTTTATGTGTCCACTTTGGGTCGATATTCATTCCATGCCATATTTTGCTCGCATATGTCATTTATGCAAGTCTGTGCCCAATGACAAGCTGTAGTCGCCCCAATATGCAACTGTTGGATATGGATCTGAATTGAAATGTGACCAAGACACATTGTTCCATGGGTAAAACCCCAGGTTTGATGTGCGTCATGCAGCAGGTTGGAAATGTTGGAAGCATATCCCTCTTTTTGCCCCAAAGTTAGCTATATTCTGGGGCCCATTCTGGGGGTCCCAAAATGATAGAAGCCATTAGAACCCTGTTTTTGAACGGGATGACAAACATCAGCATGTTTCACCCATCCAAGGTTCGCCCATGAGATTGGACATCACCTCATGGGCTTGGATGACTCTGTGAGGGTCGGCACCCGGAATTTCCTGCTGGCATTGCTGGTTGAAGGAATTACTGCACTTATTACTGACATACTGACACCACATCAAAGACAACTATAGATTTGAGCATTTGTTCATTGGAATTATTTGGGATGCCGCCAAGTCAAGTAGATGTATTTGTGCTCTACAAAAATGAACGACACATGATGGAAACATAACAAATTGTATCATCTTTACTCAGATTTTGCTTCAGCCGTACTCTGAATATATGAGTAACATGTTTTTTTGTGCGCACATGTAGAGTAGGAAAAAACGTTGGACAACAAGTCTTCGGGTGGAATGAACCCCAAAATCTCGTTCAAAACGAGCTGGGTCCGCCTGAAAAAACGAGATAGGTCAAACTGGAAACCTTTAAACGGAACAAACGTGGCGTTGGAAAACCAGGTCAGTGATCAAACCGAGTTCAGAAAATGGGAAACCGCATATAGTATCCGCCTCGCCATCCTTTCAGGTGGTGGAGTGGAACGATCAGCCGGACTGGCCATTGTGCCCCTCCATCGGCCGGAGTGGCCTGACCTTTGAGGTGAGCACAAGTTGGAGATGATGGGAATTGTGGATGTTGTTTTATGGAGGTGGTATGAGATGGCTAATATGGGGGGTTTCCATAAATATGGGAACCCATGTTTATAGATGGTTTTGGAAAATCCTATGAACATGGATGATTTGGGGTACCCCATGACTTAGGAAACCTCTAGATCACTGGTTGTTAATGTCATTGATGTTGTTGATGGTTGAACATAAGTAGCACCAAAGATGGGTGGCTAGGGTGCTCATGGAAAGTTGCTCACTCAACGAGACTAGGACTCTCCGTCGGGAAGCTACTTGCGATCTTTCACCCAGTCCAAACTCTTTCCCATAGTCTTTAGTAATTTAGTCACTTGTCACCGAAATCTGCCATAGAAGCATCAAAATTGAGAAAGATTTGAGATGAAACCTACTACAATTTCAGAGAAATAGCTGTCCAGGAAGATCTCCTCCGGTAATCAAATGTGGCAATGGAAAATCCCCCAGAAAAATGGAGGTTTGCATGAGAAAATCAGCCTATTATAATATCTATGAATGGTGGATTTTCTATAGCAAGCCATGTTTGATGAACCCGGAGGGAAAACCCTTCGACACAGCAGGTGGGCGCCTGCCCCTGGGGCTGCATCGAACCGAAATTGTTCCAAACATCCAGAAGGCGAGGATTGAGGATACAATGAGTAGCAGCTGATCAATCATCATCATCATCATCATCATTATTATTATCATTATTATCAGTATTATTATTATTATCATCATCATCATCATGGTGAATTATATATTTATGATTTATACATATAGTTTAAGAGCGCCAGACTGGTTCTATTCACTATGTTTAGTCACCAAATATCAGATCAGTTTCCAAAACTATGGCCATAATTACGGTGGTTAAAAAAATGGGAGATTATGGGGTTATTATCTACATTGCCATTAGATATGGGCAAGCCATAGATGGTACCTCCATGAATCGGTAAATGGCCATTGAAAATCTGGCACTGGAGGCTGATCATGGCGCTACTGGACTATGTGGAGCAGCACAACGCCCTGATCAGCTCAGGCGGTGGCACGCAGCAGGAGGCGTGGGGGGGAAGATATGGCTATGGATCAACACCTATACCTATAAATAGCATTTTTTAGGGAGATGAAATGGGATGAACATCCATTAACCAGCTATTTTGGATTGTTTTGGTGTTCACGGGTAGGTTTTGACCCATAGCCATATCAGCATGGTTTTGGCATGCTTTAGCTGGGGCTTTAGGCGAAACGCATTAGGAACATAGGAACTAAGGGAGATCACTCAGCCCTATACCCTGGAAGTGGTTGAAGTGAAGATTTGCATGGAAAATCGTGAAATTGGCAGTGTGTCAAAACCTTGTACCCCTGGTGAACATCAAAATAGCTGGTAAATGGATGTTCATCCCCCTAAAAATGGTATTAATAGGTATTGATCCATACCCAAATAAATGGTTGTAAAAACATGTAAAAAACAATCCATGTCCTGTAAACTTTCCGTAAACCAATCCGTCTCCCTGAGTTTGTTCAGCGTGGCCCAACTTTGAATCCAGCATAACCGACCCAAGGATGAGGGGAATGGGTTCTGAAAAATTCAGAGCCGGTAAAACACCCAAATCTGAAGGTTTATCATCATTCTCATCCATTTTCTACATGAACATTGAGATAAATTGTGGCATTCCCATGCATTCCCTATGTTGAGCCAACCCCAAATGACAGGTCACAATGACTGTCTATCGGTCCATTGGTGTGTCCATGGACTACCCACGTTGTGACGGCGATCCCGTTGGACATGTTGGGCTGCCCAGTGTCAAGCTCGGCAATGTGGCACCATGCTTTCCAACGAGATTTGGTTGGTGGTTCGGAACATGGCTTTTATTTTTCCAATATATATACATATATATATATATACATAATTATATATATATATATATATTGGGAATAATCATCCCAACTGACTTTCATATTTTTCAGAGGGGTTGAAACCACCCACCAGAGATGGTTTTCTTAATTTCACGAGAGTTTGATCCCATTGACGTTGGAAAACACATGAAAATATGGCAGAAATCGAAAAGTTGAAACTCTAACTGTGAATTAGAGTCGAGATTTCTTCAGGGTTCTGTCTTCTCCCAATTGACTTTGCCAAGTTGTCAACTTGCCTGCATTGAGGTCCATCCAGCCTTACAAAACAAGGACTTCAGCGAGTTGCGCGATGGTCACTGAGACCACAACGGGTCGTTTGATGTCGTTTGAAACCAATGGCCAACCATCAAAGAACTGGCCCTTTGATTATTGGGTATCATTGTATCATTGGATTAACGATTCGGAAAATCTGAAGATATTTGGTGGATAGACTATGATCTTAACTCTATAATAGACAGACCGGTGATGATTTGCTGAACAATGCTCCGATGAAACTCCAAATGCTTCGATCAAACACCTGTTCCAAAATCATTTCCACCGTTTCACCAAGGTGATCCGCTTTTTATGACCTTTGATGGTGAAGAGGTGAAATTTGACCGCAAGTCCTACAAGGTGCGATGGTTCGCATGTTCCAAGCAATGCAGGATGCGAAGGCGTTCTGAAAGATATCTGGTGGTGAAATTTGAAAATCATGGGAACACCATATGGAAAACCCCCCTCAATTCGAATGGATTATCATTGATTAGTTCCATATGATACTTGGAAGAATATATTATATATATATAATATTACACTTGGTTTCGGCCTACCCCTTGTGTTTCCAACCTTGATGACCGGGTCAGATTAATGAACTGTAGGAAACATATGGTCTGAGATATTGGACGCCTTGCCCAAATTCCAAAAAACATCCAAATTTCAAAACACTGCCAGCATCCAGCATTATCACCCATGTTCTCTTTTTCTCACCCACCTTGACTTTCAAACCTCTTTCGGATTGGTGGTTTCGTTCTTTGATGTTCAACCTTACGGCCCTATTTGGGAGGTGCCTGAGAAGTACGACAAAGTCTACGCCTTGTTTGTCAACGAGGCGGCGTACTACGAAAAGAAGGCCCAACATGTACCTGGGCCTCGGGAATCGTTTCACGACAAAACGACGGATGTTGATTTGGAGTAACTGATTGGTGCATGATGTTCATGATGCAATACTTTGGCTATTGATCTTAAAAACTTGTTGGTTTCTGTAGTCTACATATGTCTACAGGTTTCAATAGCTGCTTATGGATGCTGTTTTTCCTCCAAAGATGGACATGTTGGAGGTATTGATCCATAGCATTCCAGTGGGCCAGCAGCTGTGGTTTATGGCACATGGACCCATATTTGATGATATAGTTTCTATAAATATCTATAAATATATATCTTATTATCTTTTATATATATATACACAACATATAAATCATGTTCAATGCCGCATTGGAATCTTGGATGGTTATATATAGATACCTTGATTAGATTCCCATATTTGGCCTGAGATGGTCCGGATACCTTCCAAACATCAAACGGAGATGTTTGAGGGGAGGCGGTTTCGCCCATAGGCCGACCTAGACGACCATTTTCACCCTGACTTCCTGGAACCCACCCATTCTTTTAGCAAAACAATCTATGCATATGTTGTTATTTGCATGGCTATATATATATATTATATGTGTGTGTTCATCAATTGCCAAGTTTGATTACCAAAGGGTACATCACCTGACCGTAAACTTCTCCTGGAAAAAGCTGCGACCGTCTTCGGGCAGGTCGCACTGATGTTGATGAGCTGCGGAGAAGCGAAGTTCTCCAAGTTGACCAAAGGCTAAGACCAGGAACCCATGAAGCAACCGTGAAGTGATTGGTGGCTTCAAAACGTTGATATTTATTTTGTTGATAGTTCTACCATAGTAATTACTAGTGATGATATGTAGCCTCTTATAATTTCATGACTGAATTATACTAGATCTTCCTGAGAGTAAGCTATACTTTCCAATCCATTGATGTTTCCAGCTCCTCCATATCTCTTCTCACGAAAAGAACACTGGCAGGAAAAGAAACTGCATCATCCCAGGTCGAACCAGCATCGTATCTATATCGTTCACCATTGGCTTGTCCTAGAAAGGAATTTTCGTGCTGCCAGTGGCAGCGGGGGGACAGTAGTGGGACGCCACTTGGCCGCAGTGTTCATAGCTTTCACTTTGATATTCTTGCAGCCACAGACTGGTCGATTGGTCTAAAGAAAAACACACAGAGAACCAGTGTTTTTTTCGAGCAGTTGTAGGGGTTTCCTCTGACATTTTCTTATCCAATTCTCTGCTTTGGATATTGTTTTGCAGTGGTTGTGTCCTTATGCTGTCCTGCTTGGCGCACCCTTAGCCACCCAAAGTGGTGGGCCCAGTTTTCGCGCACAGAGCAGGTGAGCCAATCGATTTTGGTAAAACGTGAGCGACCGCGATCTGCTGAGATTCTTACGGGCATTTCCGGGATCAGACAGTGTGGTCATAAACCAATGATGTACATATTAGGAAAAGTTGATACACTGTTTGGTGGTTTAAAATACTTAAAATTTTTTTTTGGTCTTGCAGTTTTGCATTGTCTTTCCAATTGACTTTTATATATGTTTGGGATTCTTGGCTTAATCAGCCAGTACAGCAGTAGAGTTATCGCGTTCAGAGGATGATCACAGTGGCTAGTGGCCATGACCATTCTCAATCTTATAAATGGGATACCATCCCCACAACTAACATGAAGACAGGTAATCACCAGGCACGTGAAATCACATGGTTTTGGAATACCTGATAATCAACCCCCAAGGAACAGTTTGACCTGGTTTGAAGTGTTTGTTTTGGAAGAAATATTGTGGTGTCACGTTGGAGGCCATGATAAAACCCATTTACACATCTTACTTGTATCAAACAAGGATAAAGAAGGTGCTTGTTTAATCCTGTTTGGGTGCTTAAGCACTTGTTGAAATCAAGGTCCCTGCAAGAAGGCACGCAGGGTTTTTGTTGCGGAGATGATATCTGTAGCTGCCCCAAATGAAGTGGGGATAAGTCATAAGTCAAACATTACATGGTGAAATGCAAACGCGACCAACATCTGTGGTCCTCAGGACCTTTCCTCAAAGAGACGAGTGCATGAGGCAAATTCTTAGCACCTACATCACATGGCATTCATACATTCATAGTCATAGTATGTCATAGTCATAGTTGTTAATGTGGGCAACCCAATAATAAAACCACTTGGCGATGGTTCACACCACCCTTTTATTGTGATTTTGGGGATGGTTTATTGGATTTACATGCGGTAACGACATTTAAATATGTGGAGGGCGGGCCAGACCGCGAGGCCCCGGAGGTAGTATGAAATACCAGTTCATATTTAAATGTAGTTAGCGTATGTTTAAATGAATTGGATTCCGTATGTTTAAATGGCCGGGCGGGCCAAGGAAAACCTTCCCGGAGGTAGTTTAAAATACCTGTTCGTATATTTAAAAGTCCGTATATTTAAATGTAGTTACCATGGATTTATCACATCACTCCATCACACTTGCTTGTGTTTGTCCACATTGATTGCAGGATTGTAGACCACCTCTTATCGCAGGTTCTCTCAGTGCGGTTCAAGTAACACGAGTAACACGTCTGCCCGGCGTGCGCACGAGGGCAACGCTAAAGGCAGCTTATGGTGGATTCTGGAAGAGTCCAACCATGTGAGGATTGACTGATCCATTTCTGCTGAGGACAATAACTCAATGGGCTGTTTGATGGATGTAGACTACTTCATATTACTTCATGTATCCACATCTATGGATGATCTGAATCTACACATTAGAATTAGAGTAAAAGTATCAAAAACCTCTATCCTTCTGGGTTTTCCCAAAAAGCCAAGTTTCATGACACCGGAGGGTATCCAAACTGCTGTGGATGCAAGGCCATGGCAGATGCCACCGAAGCCCAAGTATTGAAGGCAGGCGTACCCCAGCATTTGTTCAATCCAAAAACTTCCTCATTGAATCACTAATTCTATAGTCACTGGTTCTATCAAAATATGTTTCTAGTTCTACCAGTAAACATATGGTTTTTGATAGTGCATGCCAAAAATATGTGTCATCTGGATGTTTCTGTCAAACTGGGTCTTATCGCTGGACAGTAGTTCCACAAAGAGACTATCCGAGCATGTCATCTCAATCTTCAGCAGGGTCTTCTTCATCATTGCCGGATGATGATTGCTGGAACATCTTCCATTTATAGATGATTTTCCCGGCTTTAAACCTGCATTTACAGGGGATTTCCAATTGCCATGCTTGACTACTGGACGGTATCCATTGCTGTGAACACCGGCTAAAGTACAGGTTTTGATCAGCATCATTAATTTGCAGAATTTTGCACTAGTCAGCGTCATTCACAGTTATTTTTGACCATTATTTTCACACTTCACCATGATGGTCATATATTCATATTGATCCCATGGGATATTCTGAACCATCATTTTCCCATGATACTTTGGCCATCTTTGGCCCATATCCCACACCCAACGACACCCAGACACGATGACGTCGTAGCGCCACCAGTTGGACTGGACGGATTTTCTCCTCGTGACCTTCGCCGCAGTGCTGATCTTTCGCGCCTTCAAGCACGCCTTTGCGGCGCGGCAAGGGCTGAAGGAAATGACGCCAGGGGAAGTGGAGTGCGGGAGGAAAAGATGGGACAAATATGATGACAATGAACAAATAATGGTTATGAAGTGATGATTTTCCATGTGAAGGATAGTTTAATACAATTGTGTTGCCTTTTTGATGAGGATATATATTTATATATATATATATATTTTGATATGACCGGACCAGCTCCGAAAAAGAATGAGATATCAATCTAAGATTTACCATGGTCAGAAGTTGGTGACGTACCAATAGCAGTAATATGTTGGATTGACCCAAAACGACTCCGCTAAAATTTTCAACTGTCTACCTGAGATGATGAAACATGTTGAAACCGCCAAGCAATCTATTTCTTTAGGGTTGAAACTGCCTCGCAAAGAAGGATGCCACGTTCCAAGAAACATATTGGGAGCAACAAGAATCTATGGTCGTGGAATACTTCGAGTGTGGGAAGAAGTTTTGGTTATCTTGGAATCATCGAGCCATATATTTTTTGTGCTGATATGGTCATGAGTCTCTTCCAGCAGGTTTGAATTATCCAGGATTCAAACCTTTCAGAACTGCTATGGATGGTTCAAGAAGTCAGCTTAGCCAAGGAAGATGGGTGCCACAAAAGGTGCCCCAGACTTCTGGAAACTTCAAAAAAACCCAAAGAATGCCAAAGGTATATGTAGAATGATGTAGAGGATTATAAAGGTCATTTCCCACCTTTTGGTGGCTTCAACACAACCATCCATCACTGTACCGCAGGAGCAATGACTGGTGTAGCCCCACCTTCGACTTCCACCTGAGCCACTTGAGACGATACAGTGCTTGGCGAAGACGGCCGTGAGGTCTTGGAGCAGTTCAGAGCAGCGGAGCCGAGAAGGATGGTGGTACAGAGGATGGCGGTAATTTGTTCGGAAATTCCAGTTGTAAAATTCATATGCGATTTGATTCATGTTGATTCGTTTTGATTCGTTTTGTTTCTGGTGGATTTCCAGTGGATCCCCACAGTTCAGGGCGCCCCGGCGGCCCGTGTGGCGTGAACGACCGGGGAAAAAGTTGAGCTCCGGTGCAAGGTGGTGCCGTCGTTACCTACGTTGGTGATGCAAATCGGGATTGTGGTAGATAAAGCTATAGATAATTAGATAGCTATAGTGGAGATAAAGCTATAGTGGATTATAGAAGTTATTCATGAATTTGCGATTGGATTATAGATTATTCTGAATCATTCTATGCTTAATGGGTCTGAATGGAGTTATGGAAATTTATATACCAACTGGCAGCTGTGGGTTCGCCGCATTGGTAATGTGGGGTAGGGTGATAGTGAGCACATCCAAAACAGGAAGTATACTAAGTAGACCAATGACTGCTGGCTTGGGGATGTGTTCGATATTCATTGGACACATTGTGTTTTTTTTAGGTTGTTTTTCCCCATTTATATAATAGTCTATTCTACAGTATAGTGATCACCACAAGGACAAGAAAGGATTCCGATGGCAAACATGTTATATAATACATATGTGGTCAAGCGTTGTTAACGATTGTGTCATCAATTTCGGGGTAAGATTTTCCACACAATGTGGAGTTTACCAAAGAAAATAGGGTGCAGTTATGTTTATTTATGTTTCTTTTCTTGGTTGATTTCTATCCCAAACAACACTCCATAGACAGTGGCCCTTTGAAACGCCTTCGTCGGTTCCATTTGCTCCAGCTGCATCTGAAGTATTTAAATTGACATCATGGCGCTGTCTTTGCGTCACTTGGATTTTGGGGTACTTTGGACGATAGGGATATCTGAGAGAGGCAGTTTGTTGGGTTTATGGATATCTATACAGATGGCGATAGATTGGTGTTCATTTGAGTGTATGTGTTGCTTTGAAGATGGTGTTGGGTTACTCCTACACATGTGCAGGCATGTTCATGATCCAAGCAGCGCAATGCATCAGTTTTTGAAGCAACAAGTTGCATCAGCACACATGGTTTCAGATGTTTATGATGTTCTTCATGTCATGGATATTTTGGATGTGAGGTTGGAATATCTTTGTGCTTCTATGAAAGCCACCAGTTGTTACATTGCCTCACCTCCCTGCTGCTAAGGTTCAACTCTGTCTTTTTAGATGGCGGTCCTGCAGTGTGAATTCATACATCCACCCAGTTCCTCAGATCTGCGTAGCACGTTCCAAATGAAGTGTGTCCAAATTTCGCTTCTAAATCTCCATCATTGTTTGCCGGAAGCAAGATATCTCACAAAGTGTCCCATTTACAATTAGTGTAAACAGAGACAATTATGTCATATATGTTCATTCCATCTTTAGTAGTTGTTTTCATACAAACCATCATGAACAAGATAAAGTTGTTCCAATTGGTTAAGTAGTTAATTAGATATTTAAGTTTGCACGATTGTTTTCAAGCTATGAACATTAATTGTAATTATTATTAATTCAGGAATGTGACATCTAAGGTCGTAGTTTCAATGATTATGATGTTCCATTAATGCTATTCTGAAGCTATAGACAGATGCCAAAATCAATGTGTTCCCCCGTTGTTTTCGTTGTTTATACCTTGTCCATGCGAGCCGGGCCCTCAGGCTTGGCACGGGCGGCGCCCAGGCCAGGATGAATGGTGATTCGGACGTCTTTGTTGCAATGGGCTAATCCCAAACCAAAAAAAATGAAACACTGGCATTTGACATTGTATGGTCCCATTCCGATTTACGTGTAAATCCATACTAAGCCATGGCTTCTGGGGGAATGTGCCAACCATAAATGGGAATATGGTGAGGATATAATGGGATTTAATAGGGAGAAGAATGAGATTGTAGCTAACCTGTGCCTAAAAATGTGGATTTGTTTTACTTTCTAATTCTGGTCATGCTAATAGGAACAATGATGATCAACCAATGTCATGTTCAAATTGAAAAACCACTTAACATCAACAATTCAATGGGATCTAACTTTATTGTTGATGGCTAAAACATGACGGACAAGTTATATTGTTAACATACCTAATAGATCTAGGGGTTTCATGGGGAATGATAGAAGATAATATGGTCAGATAACTTCAAAAACTTAGATTTGCGGAACCGGCGTTTCTTTTTCAGTGCGAAAACCACAAGTATTGTGCAATCTTGGAATCCAAATCGCTGGTGCTTCCTTTAGCAAATCCTGGTGCATAGCCTCTGGTAGGTAGTCTAACATTGCTATGGAAAAGAACATCGAACTCACCGGGCCGTGTTCATCCAGATCTAATTCTAAGAATCCCGGGTTTGCCACAAAGGTCAGGTTTTATGATGATGATGATGATATCCAGGAATGCCAGAGAATATATGCAAACATCGTAAAGCGCTTACATGTTTTAAATCAAAAATGATGTATTTCCCGGAACTTTGGAACAGCAGCCAGCAACCAACATCTCGCGCCTGATCTTCTCCCCGGGGTCCCCCATATGATGCCAGGTCATCAAAGCTGGTGGCATGTCGCTTTCGACACTTCAGCGTTCAGGCCAGCGGTGGGGATTGGTGAAGTGTGGCATCCAGTTCGTAGCTCGGGATATTGACAAACCACTGTGATTAGCAATGAAACCAGGTAAGATTTGGTAAATTATAACGACCTCACTGCGACCTCACTGGAATCATGGTTAATAAGGGAAATCATCCCCAAAATGGCCTTATTGATCTTATTTCAGGTGTGTGAAATATAGCAAAATTTACCCAGATATATTGGAATTATCCCCAAATATTGGCTTACCCCTGATTTGAGACCTGAAGCAGTGTGCCCCTTTTGCACAACCACCAGAAATACTGGCGAGTCCAGATTGGCCATCCACTCCAGCGGAGGCTGACAAGGAAGCCGCCAATCCCAGGCGACGCTGGGAACACTTGGTGAACTACTCATGTTTTTTTTTTCCAGTATATACCCTCTGGCAAACTAGCATAGACATGGAAAATCACTATTTTCATGGGTAAATCAAGTATCAATGGGCCATTTTCTATAGCTTTGTTAGTTTGCCAGAGGGTACACTGAACTTCACAGATCCATATCCAATGGGTCAATATGACTAGGATGATGGTCCCCCCCAATCGGTGGGATTGATACCCTACCCTAAAAATAACGGAATTGATAATTTGATAGTAACATGGAGGTTTCCTGAAATGGAGGTACCCCTAAATCATCCATGTTAATAGGATTTACCACCATAAACCAACCATAAATTGGGGATCCATTTCAGGAAACCTCCATATGTCAATCTTCTAAAATCCAGCACCAGGGATGCTTTGATGATGCTTGTTGAAGGCACTTGAGACAAACTTCTAGCCCCAATCAGATGCAATGCGTCATAATCTTTGGCCCAATGCCTTGTCATTTCCAACCACCGACTATCTCATCAACCTGCTTTCATGATCTTTGAAGTGTCTATCAACGTTTGACCGGTGAAACAGCCAGGCAAAAACTGCAGATAGAATCACTGAACCAGATTGATAGAGCACAATAGGTAGGTAGACTAGGTAGACGGTAGATAGTAATAAAGACGGATCAGTGGACATCACGCGGAGGGTGTGTGGCCAAAGGAGCATGGAGGACACCGTCACAGAACAGAGACAGGTGCGGTGTAGCAAAAGATGGGTGGGGTATCGCCGGTATCGCAGCTGATGAAAAAAAGGCCTTCGATGACTCATTGGATGACCTTGGCCATTCAATGGAAGACTTGTCATTTTTCCCGAAGTATCCCTGATTTCCAGGATCACTACATATAATAATATAATATATATATGATAATATATGTAACATACGCTTTAAATCTTTGAAAAAAACATGGGCAATGGGGAAGGGTTTTCTGCCCACCTTCAGGTGTTGTTCCCAAACGCCCAGAAGCTTGAAGAAGCGTGGCAACAAAAGGACAGACATGGCAAGACAGCGGGTACGGCACCTGGCAGGGCATGCAGAATGAGAATAGTGAAGTTTGCTATCAAAGTAAAACCATTGGACCATAGAGCCATAGAGCCATAGAGCACCTTAGATTGATATCGGTCATGATTTTCCTTGGCCGCATTCAATCCCATTGGATCCAATGTGGTTACCATTCCCAGTCATGGTTGGTTTATATTGGTTTATATTGGTTTATATTGGTTTATGGCATTGTTTTACCCACAAAAAAAACCAGATGCTGCCGGTCAACAAACCGGTTTTTTCAGGACATGCAGAGGCAGCAGGCGGCCAAATCATCTGATTGGTCTCCGAGGCGCGGGGGAAATGACGATTGTTATGTAAATAATAAGATAATCTTATTGATAGATAAGGATGGGACATAAGGACATAAGGATGTAAGGATTTTTTAGGAATTATAAGGATGTAGTTCTGCAATTTGTATTTATCTAATCTGATTAGATATGTGCATATTGCAGAACTATATCCTTATATTTGTGTACATATATTGCAACTACACTAATCTGCAATTTCATAGTTACTGAAAACCAAGAGGCCCTTGACTAACATACCATTGACGGATTAACAATGGGGCAACATGGGGCAACCATCAGCAAGTATCTTTTGTTGTCTTTCCCCAGCATGCTGAACAAGGGAGGTGTGATGAGGTGTGGGCATACGGTTTAAGAGTCGGCCATGCCCAAAGACTTGCGTGTGCAACCCTCGTAAAGATGGACATAGCCACTAAAAAAGCCAAGCCAAGCCCACGGAGTACAAAAGAAGGTCTTGTTTGAACAGTGAACCCAAGAGGTGGATCAAAAGATCTTGGTGATCCGTTGGGATATGATCATGAGATATCATGGTCACTTTCAAGATTCTCCAACTGGTGGTGTGAAGCTCAATATGGGTAAACGTCCCAAAATAGCTACGTTCCACTGATTCATCATCATTTTCCTCGTGACAATTGTGATGTGTTGGGTACATCATTTTGGCTGACGAGCCATCTGACGAGGCAACTTCCTTACAAGACCTATGAGAAAGATTCATCTCCGGACAGTGACGATGAGGAACACGAGGCCGACAGGGCTGGGACTCTGGGACCAACTGGTAAAGCTGCGAAGGTGAGGAGTTATGGCAACAAATGATGGGAACAAATCATGGGAATGGATGGATTAGTTTATCTTATTTTTCTTAATGATGATTTTTTTTGTGATATACCAGATATACCACTTTTTAGTGCCCTATCATATTTTACAAGGTCACGGACCGTTTGCCAACCCATACAACCATTTGGTGACCAGTTGAAGGTGCGATGCCCAGCCTTCCCAGCTAGGGAAAGGCTCAACAGTCTGCAACTCACACGAGCAGTACAATCAGACCCAATTGTTGCTTAATCATATTTTTACATAATTTTACATAATTTTCCTATTTACAAATCATTACTGCAAAACATGCCAAACATGAACATGTTCAGGGCATTATAGTCCACTTTCTGAGGAAGAAAACACATTTTTGCTTGGGCACAAGGACGCAGACGATGGCCTCCAAGTCGGCGTCGAGGAGGCCGGCGGCAAGGCTGAGAAATCTACCCATTTCAATCACCAGTCTGGTCCCATTTGATGGAGGTGAAAGTCCCATAAAATTCCCTTAGTTTTCAGCATGATCAGCATGTTTATACCCATGTTTTGGTCAATGATGGTCAATGTAAACATATCCAGTTTTTTTTCACCTCCAGAAGTCGTTACAACATGTTATAGTATGTTACATCCATGTTGTTCATCATTTGAGTCACCCCACTAGATCGCCATGATCAGCCCTTGGAACCCAGGTAGGTTTCACCTACAAGGGTCCCGAGCCGACGAGCTTTGGAGATTGGGCACACAAGGGTCGAGCCTTTGGGCTGCGAAGCGGTCGGTCAAAGGGCTGGTTTTAAGGTGAGCGTTGGCGGCTTTTTTTGGAGATCTTTGGTGTAGTTGAAAACCCCCCAAAAGAGGAAAATATGGTGGACAGCTGGAACTGGAAAAAATTGGCAGGAAACTATCATCAAACTAGCATTCTGGAAGCACTTTTTCTATCTGGTTGGTGTTATATTATTTATTTTGGAAACCAGATGTTAGTAAAAGCACCAGTTTTCTTCTTTCAAAATAAATGAGCCTTGGGGAAGACAGGTTTGATAGGCTTAGCAACAACCACCTCGCGGTCCACGGTTTATCCTATAGAAATGAGCGGAACATGTAGGACAGCTCCATGTTTTCACTGGGAAAAGCCATGGTTTCCTAGAGATTTCTCTGGAAAATAATCCATTGAGTTTAAGAATTCGACACTTTTTGTTTTTGTTGCTTGGTTCGGACAATGGTTATTCAGTACCCTGATGGATGTTCACGGCTGTCCAGCTACCCGGAGCGAGGTCACGGACTTTTGAAGTGACACCGCGGCTGACGTTTCACCCCAACTTTCCGCGCAACCATGAGACCCAGCGCGCTCAAGAGAAAGCTCATCATGTTTCTTGGTGTTCGGCGGCTCGTTCATGCTGCGGGATTACTATCATCACCATTGGGTTTACCTTGGCTTCAGGCACAAGCTCTCAAGCAAGGTACTGTAAGTTGAACTTTAATAATATTTAAAACAAACTTGAAAATTGTGTTTTATTTTATGATAGTAAGATCAATTGGAAAATAACAAAGACTTAAAAGATGCCTCGTCTTTTGATTTATGGTGGATCATCTATTCATATCGAATTCACAACCTTCCGAATTTGTGATATTTTGGCACCGAATTCCTCCCAAATTGTGATGAACATGGCCTAGACAAAACAGCAAGATCCACCTTTTCTCATGATATTCACCAACGATGTCAAATGACGCGTTTTCTCTTGTGCGGTATTGATGTGAGGCAACAAAAGGAAAACAAGGCACCTGGATTTGTTGAATGTCCAAGACATGGTGATGGGTGAACACCTTGAATTTAGACAATGTTTATATGACACTTCTAGATACTTCTAGAGATTCGAAGGTGAATGATGATCCATAGTCCAGCTAGTCCAGCTACGCTCCACTGGCTCCCTGATCCATGGCCACACATTTTTCTTCGCCTCGGCCATTTTGGTTCCAGCCGGGTGCCATTTTGGACACCGATAGTCACATCACGGGAGACGCGACACGACCTGTGGGATCCTTGGGAGCTGATCCTGCTGGAGTTTTAAAGATTTGGATATGCTGTCAGTGTATATGGAAAATCTATGGATAATCACCATTTTCACTGGGTAAATCCACTATAAATCACCATTTTCAATAGCAAACTGTTAAAATATGTTAAAATGGTGGTAGCCCAAGTCCCAAGTCACCATGGGCTTCAATACTAAAATGCTGGACAATTTAAGTATGCCTTGCGGGTATGTACCCGGAAACCCCCATAATATGTCAATATGTATATTACTGCTGGTGGTTTCAAATTTACGGGATATGTTCAGCCATATAGAAATGGGATAGAATGACAGACCATTATCCCCAATGAGCTGGTGTGGTTTCAATGATTTTGATTGACCGAATGTTTGCAAAACAATGTCATAAACCACCCATTTGGGAATGGTTTATACAACCTATTTATGGTGAAATTGGGGTATGGTTTATTGTTGTTTTACCCACATTATGTCTTTAGACCATATTTTTGGGGGATGTCCCTTACATAGGCCTTATATAGGGCCTTATATGTGGTAGGTAGGTACCTCCAATTTAGATTCCTGAAATGGCCATGGATATAATTTGAACACAAGTCCTGTATGTTCCCTACGTTGGATGACGCTCCCCAAGAGCTTCGTGTTCTGTGACTTGCCGTGGGCAGCTAGGTAGAGATGGCGGCCAAGAAGATGAGGCGATGATGGAGATGGATGGTGATGATGGGTTAATGGTAATATCCTGTATAAATCGATATAGATAAAGGGTTGTACTCTTTAAAAAAACACATCATGTTTGTAGATAAACGGTTGTAAATGGTTTGTTTGTTTTCTTTTCCCCATAAATAGTGTTTAATACCCACATGATTAGTGGTAACTATGTTGGAATGAATGGGAACGCGATCAGGATGATGATGATTACTATAAATATGATATGATAGATTGATATACTTAATTTATAATAATTTATATATGTTTTGCAATTAAGCTATCAGTTCTCGCCGCTGCTAATTACTATACTGATAGTGGGGGCAGTTTTCTTTGGGACTATCAGTAGTTAAGTGGGGAAAGATGGCGAAGTGATAAGAACATCTACTGTAATTGTTCTATACTTGTACATATGTCAATGTTGGCAAAGAAATCCAAAGATGTTAGAAACATCCTGTTCATCGCGGTCATTGCATTTAAGATGTATCTCGGCTTTTTGCGATTGTAATTCCAGGATTGATGAGTGATGAAGACCTTTACAACACGTGTGATCCCAGGTTTGGACTCCATATGATTACGGACAATGTCCCTTTGAAACATGTGCTGGCATTGGGAATTTCTGTAGATCTCTGTAAATCTCTGGATTATATCCGGTACATATCAGATTTATCAGTTGTCACACTACACATCTGATCATGGCCAGATACCCACATCTCCACATCTCGTCTTTTTTTGAGGATCCCTGGTCTCCGAGGCCCGATTTCCTGATCCAGAAACGGATTCAACAGGACGATCCGTAACAGAGAGCCGGCTGCCGTGTTCCACCCCTGTTCGTTGGTATGATGACATGAGGGATTTTGCCAACATGAATGTCATTATATATGTTGAAACACCCCAATTATATAAGGGATTATATACTATGAATTACTATGACACTATTACTTATTGGTAATTGATATATATATATATATACGTATATACTGAAGGATTATACTATGCACTCAAAATTGGGTATTGATGTCATCATTCAGTAACTCAGTAGGGGAATTCCCGTCACCAACCAGTATTTCATGGAACGACAGAGGGTGTCGAACATGCCTCAAGTGGACGACGCTCAACAAGCTATGGGCGAAATGCGCCCCAAATTGATCACTCTTCGAGATTTCATTTTGAATGCGCCCACAACAAGAACTTCTCGCAAGCTAAAATCAACATTTTACAACATGATACAACATGTTGGAAATCTCTATGTTCAACCTACGTAAAACAGATGTTCATGTCTTGCCTGCTTGTTGCCCCAGGATGCCCCAGGATGCCTCCGAGGGATGGTCCCAGGTTTTTCCGTTCCCAGGACAACCAGTATGCTGTGGCAGCTGACTACGCGTCCAAGATGGCTGCAATCTCACAGGTGACCCACTGGTTCGAGGCGAAGAACAGGAAGAACAGTCGGTGGTGATGAGTTGATTCATTGATATTCATTGTGGATATGGCCGACTTATGGCCCACTTATGGCCCACTCTCTAACTGTTGGGGCATTGCAGGATATTGCAGGTGTTTACCCCGTTTACCTGTCATCTAGAACTTTTTAGTAGTTTGTATATGTACATGTTTGGTGAACGGAAAATCATTTCGGTAGCACCCCCATGAACCTTCATCATATGACGATGACAGCACCGCCAGCGTGGACTCAGGGCAAGCAGAAGTTTGACTTTGCGGAGACGGCAAAACGAAGCTCCGAGTTCATCAAGCAGGACAGCTTTGATGCGTTCAACCACTGTTGGTTGACGGGGCCATCCAGGCTTATTAATTATACATAATTATACCATTGATATATTGGGGATGATCACCATGAGCTGGGAATCTCTATTCATCCACCATGATTGACTTGGAAGAGAGAAGGTTGCCAGAAATTCCAACTTGGAGCTTAGTTTGAGGTCTTCATGTTGGGTCTTTCAAAAGTTGTGAATCTGCCATGATTGACAGCGATTGTATTGATGTTACAGTAGAGTATCTCCATGAAGGTATGTAAATCTATCAAACACATGCATACACACATGTAATGGATATGTATATAATTATATAATTATATGTAATATATATATACACATATATATATATATATACATATGTAATATATATATATATATATATATGTA
>Ga0126342_10003319_pt1 | contig 26475 bp, 22 predicted proteins | sample Cyp1metagenome_FD_92528 | JGI IMG/M metagenome (GOLD analysis project Ga0126342, IMG submission 92528) | Coral microbial communities from Lord Howe Island, Old Settlement Bay, Australia - Cyphastrea 1 metagenome | ecosystem: Host-associated > Invertebrates > Cnidaria > Coral ...
CCCATATACTCCATGTATGATATAAATGGCATTAATTAGCAACATTCGGACGATTTTGGGAGTAAGTATAGGTACATAAAGGGCCGCGAATCATACCCACGAATCATACCCCGAATCATACCCCCTAGTCAAACTTCCCGGGTTGGACACGGTATTTTGAGACGTCCCTATATATATATATTTATATATATATATATATAGACAGATAGATATTTGCACACCAAACATATCCATGGCCCCAAGGATCGCCGCAAGCCTGGCTTCCTCGCGCTTTCGTCACGTCTTCGGCGCCCTGCTGCTGGCGCCCACGGCGGCCTGCAGCGCAGCCAAGGTGCTGCCTGGCCAAGGCGGGGCGGTGGGGGTTAACCATGGTTAGCAGTGGTTGATGGTGAACTGATTGATGGTTTGGAACATGAATGTTATTTTTCCATTCAGTTGGGAAGAAAAATCCCAACTGACTTTCATATTTTTCAAAGGGGTTGAAACCACCAACCAGTGAATAAATGGCTAATATTAGTGGTTAATCCATGGTTAATATGGTTAATTTGACAACTTATTAGCCATTGGGGGTTCATGATGGTGAAAATTAGCGGTTATAATAAGTGGTGAATATAGTGGTTAATATTAGTGGTTAATATATAGTGGTTAATGTTAGTGGTGAGTAGATGGTTAATAAATGGCTAATAATGCCTAATAGTGGTGAATCATCATTAATGCTTGTTAATACTTGGTAATAGTGGTTAATATTGGTCAATAATGGCTAGTAAAGGGTTAATGGTTACTAATGGCGAATTGATCGGCAACTATATACATTGGGGAGGGATCATTGGTCAGCAACCAATATACATTGGTGGTTAAATGGGCAAAGAACAACACAAACTAGCCAAAGAAAAAAACTACCATTGCTGGTTATTTGCCCATTTACCAGTGATAAATCCCCATTGCTGGTTTGCCCATTGCTGGTTAATTTATACATGGGTCATAAGCCAATGATCCTCTAGGTATGGATCATCCCTTCCACCAATGGCATCTTGGCTAGGTATGACTGAACAAAAAATAGGGACAACTACACCCAGTATATGCCATTACAACTGGGTATAATACCAGTGTATACCATAATATACCAGTATATCCCAGTATATACCATTATACATTATATACCATTATATCCCAGTATATACCATTATATACCATTTATACAACAAATATATTGAATCCCATGTCACCAATATAAAAGTAATCAATAAATTTCATGGTATAACAAAATATCATGTGTAATTAATAGAACTGTATAAATTTGATGACGACATTGTCCGTCGCAACGTCACTGGGATGATGGGTTTAGGGTTCTTGGGGTATCTATCTCAAAATAGCCAACATATTTCAGCTTCGTGAATTGATAATTGATATGGTTTTTATCCAGAATTATGGGAATAATTCATAAATCTATGGTGATCTATGGTGATAATTTTGGCTATCATGAATATGTACGGTTCATTGTGGCCATTTTTTGACGTTCTTTGAATATTTGGTGATAGTAGCACTGAATTTTTATCGTCGACATGGATACCCATGAGATTTTTTTCGAGCAACTTCTCCGCATGAAGCATCTATTTAGTCTTTCCCGTGAGACTCAAAGATTATACCATATACCATATATTTACCATACCAGATATATATATATATATATATATACCATATACCATATATCATATATCTATGAATCAAGAAAAATATCCCTACCATGGGAGTCACAGAATTAGCTCTTTCAGGTTGAGCTTGGAATTTTGTGTCATTTCTCGGCATCTCTTGCTCAGACCACTCGGGCACGTTTTTTAGCTTAGGGGTGTCGGCATGTTCATGGCGCTCAAATCCATTCTCTTCGCTTGCCTCATCATCCTTGCATTGAGCGCTGGAGCTGCAGACACCAATCGCATAGGCATTGAGGCAAATTTGACCGAGGCACCCAATTTGCGACGCTCTAAATGCTGCAATGACTGGAAATGCTGCGGCCTGGAAAGCTGCTGCCACATATGAAGATCAGACAGGCATCACACCAGTTGCCCGCCAATTTTTGGAGCGAAGAAGGTGCGTGAGAAGATTTGTTTCGCCAACAGGGCGACTGACTTGCCAAATAGTGTGCTGAGCAGATCCTTGAATTATTGAAAAGTTCTGGATGGCTTCTCTAGCGAAGCCATCGACTTTGGCGACGGCAGAAAATGAAGTGCGAGCACCAAAGTTGATAACTAAGGCTACTAAAGACTATTGTGCGTATTTCATCATGTTTACTTAGATAAGTTGGGTAGTTGATTAAGGATCTGGGTTGTTAAGGGTTGAGAGAATGAAGATTATGGCTATTAGAATCATGAAATAATATTTGTTGTTATTTAGTGCCCCATAGTTGGCTAAGTGCTCAACCATTATTTGGTTCAATAGCAGTAGCACTTAACCAACAAAGACAATCTTGATGGGGATGCCATGGGATGTTACCTCAGTTGGTTTATGCCTAATACACCTAGGGTTATGGTAGATATGGGGTGAAACTCAAGCAACGTTATCATAATCGGCTAGGGCACTGCGGCACCGCCTCCTAATTGATCCCAATGAATGGCCGCTATGGCCATGTCATGTCAGGCAGAACCCCTATGTTTATTGCTGATGGTTATTCAATGTTATTCATCAAACTATGACATGATTGGTTCCCCCAGAAACAAATGTGCCCCATAAAAAACTCAACGTACAAGAAATATGCTGACAAACCAGACGACTCTACATAGAAATATTGGATTAGTTGCCAGATTGTCGATGTCATCATGATGTGGACATCTGGAGGTTTCCTAAAATGGGGGATCCCCAAGTCACCATAGGTTTCAAATGGTTTCAATATACTAAGGCATGGTCGAATGACTTTGGATGATTTGGGGGTACCCCCATGACTTTGGAACCCCCATTCTCCCCATATTAACCATGGTTATGAAGTTATTAACCGTTATTTAACCGCTAATGTGGGTACAACAGTAATAAACCATCCCCCAAATCACCATTTTTATGGGTGGTACTCGTATTTGTTCCATTCCCAAGTGGGTGGTTTATGGCATTGTTTTAACCACATTGTTAACCATTATGAATCCTCCATTTCATGGTTTTTCAGATCTGCTGCGCTAGGCGGCAGGTTCTCCGGCACCGACTTGCTGCCATCGCAACATTCGGATCAGGGCTATACGATCCATGGGGCAATCCGCCAGGAACTCCAGGACGGGAAACAAGGGGAAAAACTGCTTCGATGTTTGATACCTGGCATACCTGGTATCTAAAGCTGTCGTGTGGAGAAACTTTAAGTGGGTGAAATCTATCCAATTGATCCTCCATTTTGTCTTGTGTAATATCCATAAATGATCATTGACGATCATAAATATCGAAACCCACATAATTACGGTAGGATTTAGGGCATTTGCATGTCACCCTTTAAGCTACAAAATATTTCAAACCCACCCAGGTTGATGTTTCTGGTCCTCCACCCGGAGGAACATACCATCGAAGACAGGATTCCAGCATCCTGCCTTGTTCGTTTCTGGCCCGCATTCCCAGAACCAAAAGTCCGACGCTGCAGCGTCTGGGAACCTCAAACATTTTAGGAAGGTGAATCCATTCTCATAGTCAATCTACTGTACTCCATGTTTCTGGATGTGTTTGTATTGGTGGATTTCCAGGTCTCCCTAGACCCTCCAAGTATCCATAAGTACACATAGAATATTTATGATTTTTTGACTAATTCTCCAATTATACATAAGTATTCAGAAGCATCTTGCAAGTATCCAGAGGTATCCATAAGTATGTCTGGAAATTGTTATCTTACCATATCTGTCTCATTTTGACTACTTGGAGGGTCTAGTCGTATCAGGTCGTCTTCCCCACGTCTTGGGCTCAGGTATCATGCATGGAGACAAAGACGAAGCCATCCCGATGGAAGCATCTGTTGCTTGGGATGGCGCTGATGGGATGGGGATGTGGAGACCATAATCATGATAACTGATGGGATGGAATAATTACCCTCTGGCTGTTTAACATAGCCATGGGAAATGGTCCATAGAAATAGATGGTTTACCTAGCTATAAAATGGGTGGATCTTTCCATGGCTATGTTAAATAACCAGATGGCAATAATCCCATTGATTATGGTCTTTTCTGTCCACATCCCAATAATTAATCATTACCATCATTAATATGGATTAATTGGGATTGAATGAGATTGAATGGAATTTAATAATTATATGTCTTTAATTCTTTAATCTGATATTTGATGGGATTGAATAGGATATCAAATCAACAACTAACATTTGGGGAATTTAATATTTGTTAATTGGGATTGAATGGGATTTTCATGGATATTAATGGGATTGACAGTCAATCAGCACAATGATGGACATATCCCATTAATATCATTATCTGTGGATATGTGACGGGATTGAATGGGATATCAAATCAACAAACTAACATGATATTTGGGGAATACCACGACCACGAAAATGGCCTAACCAAAAAAACAAATCGGATACACATGGATATACCAGTGAAGTTGGGGATAGACTAGTTTCAGACAAAGCCACAGTTAGGGAGGATTTTCTGGTGGATCATCTTCCTATCATTCCTTGGATGTGCATGCGGGGCTCATCTTTTTTCGCCAGAGATCACTGATTGTACCATCTTGTACCAAAATACATCATCGATTTTTACAGAGATTTATAATATTTAATAATGTTCGATACACTTTGTATCAAAAGAAATCCGGAGCCCGCGGCGATCTCAGGAAATGTTGCAGCTCCACTTGAAGGCCAAAGGGGTGAAGGCGCCTCCATTAGGACGAAACCTTTTCAGATGTGAGTGCCAGTGAATAGAATGGTATAGGTGTTGATACCATATATCGAAGACCTTTAGAAAAGTAAAATGCCAGTAGAATTGCAAATAGTAATCAGAAGTAGCTAAAGTATATGTCGTATTATTCAATTTTTATCCCATTATACCATATAGTACATTGGAAAATTCAATATTTAGTCAATCAAATATAGTGGACATATCCATGTTTCATTATTTATTGCATTGTTAATTTAATGTTTGATAAATTTCCGATTAATTATTTTTAGTATCCCGAATTATACCATTATATAGCATTCAATATTCATTACATATGCAATTCTTGAATAATATTCTTATTATATCCATCATACCCAGTACATTATTATAACCCATTACCCATATTATCCTTACATATTCTTATTATATATAATATTATTATTATATACAATATTGTAAACTCATCATTGTATACCCATTATGATATTATATTATGACCCATGAAATTATTATAAACCATTATTAGATACAATAAAATGCCAATAAGTATCACAAGCCATTATTATGCCATTATATGCCATTATTACAACCCACTATTAGGATTATAAGCCATACAATGCCATCAATAATACTGTAGGGTTTATTATGCTATATTTCATAATAATGGCATGCCATTATTTGGCATATAATGGGTTATAATAACCATAAGCCATATTATATGTCATATACAATAAGTATAAGCCATAACCATGCCCATTATAATAACCATAAGTACCATAAGCCATAATACTGTATGGTTATATTTGCTTGTAATACAATCATACAATATTGGTATCTCCCAATAAAATGCCAATACTGGCCTTGCTCCACAGGCCGAGCTGCGTCGAGTCACAGGAGGGGATCATCGTCTGTCATCAGAAGTGGAACTCGCCATTTTGGAGGACCCAAATTAAACCTCTGCCGTTTTGGATGGGCTACCAGGTAGGCAACCAGCTAGGCTACCAGGTCGGTTTAACCATGTTTAACCCAATTCAACAAGATTGGGGATTTTAAGTTGATTTAACTGATTTAACCAGCACATATGGTGGTATAATGGAGATTGAAATTGGATATTTGTCATGTTAAGTACCATCAATATCCATACATGTCGACTACCACCAAGAAACAACCAATTGTTTGCTACCAGCCAGTGAGGCATTGAAGGCCCCAGAAGTGGTCAGACTTGTGAAATGCATGTTCGACTTTACGAAAAGATCAAAAACCATCACCCAACCAAAAGTGAGAATATTCCGGTTCAATTGACAATCATCAACAAGGATCTCGGATTCCTATGGAATTTCTAGGAATTTCTATGGGATTTCTATTGGATTGCTGATGTCGTCAGGAAGAGTTGGACCAGCTCCTTTTTGACCTGGGTGCTGGGGAAAAAAAAAGTGACCGGCCAGGAGCCAGGGGCAGGATATTCATTGGACCTCCCTATTGGGGTAGGATTGGGATAGAATATCTTCCATATTAAAATCCATATATTGGGTAATAGAATGTATAATAATATATCATATTTTATTTTATATATACATATAGATTATTATATATAATATTTTTGATATATATATATATATATGTTATCTATTATATACATATATATATATCCACATAATCCTCTATCCCTCAGAATATAACGAAGATTGGGATGTTTTCGACACGAGGTGCGGATCCTCACGGTCTGCAACCAGTCCGCCCTGCGGCTCCTCTACCTTTGGCATCTCGGCACTGGCGGTGGAAAATCACCATTTTTAATGGGACAACTCACTATAAATGGGCCATTTTCAATAGCTATTTTGACATAACCAGAGGGTAATATGTGTGTATAGATATACATAACATATATACATAATTATATAAATTATATAATATCTATCTATCTACCTACATAGTTGGCGATTCCCAGCATCCATCATGGGCCCGTTCACCGTGTCTCCCCCGATCTGCCGCAAGGTATGGCACGGGCTATGGCTCGATGCTACTGGTGGATTTACCACCGCCATCGTCGAGCATGGTGCCGTCCTTGGAGACCTCCACGAATTCAATGGTGTATATTATATATAGATTAACCATATTATAATATTATAATATAAATTACATACATAATGATATAATTTACATACATAATATATTATGTATATTACCGAATACTACATAGTATCACATATATCATATATATATATACATACATATACATATACATATACATGTACATATACATATACATATACATATACATATGGGTGTTCCTAGGCCGGCCCGCGGAGTTAAGTTCGGTCATCTGGCACGTTCCGTTCATTGGGACAGAACTTCGTCTCAGGTGGACATCGATCACTTCTCGGAAAGGCAAAAATCATGCTGCCATGACGTTTTCACCAAGCCGGAGACTCAGTGCGACTGATATTCCAATTGGTCAGGGTATCTGAGTCTCACTGTGGTATTACTATGTCTATGTGTCATTGGTCGGGACGGTAATTACCCACTGAGTAATTCATTGATCATGTGTCAGGGTAATTAGTGATATTCCAATTGGTCAAACGTATGAGACAAAGAAAAAAAATAATGAATGAAAAAACATGCTGGTAAACATCTTCAGCACCATGGATGGTATAGAATATCCTCAGGGTACAATTGATTTTGCTTGTTGGATACGAATCATTCCCAAAATTGCGCTGTTGATTTAAAACAATTCGCCAGGGGCGTTTTTTGTTCTTTAATCATTCTATATTCTGGTGAAATAAAAATCTATTGCAATCTGGAGATGTCTGGACCATACCACAGAATCCACTTCAATGTGGTCAATTTACACATCTTCCCATGGTGATTTTGTAAAATGATATGAGTTGCTTTTCACATCTTTTCACCAGATCTCACCAAATATCGATAGATATATAGTACAGGTATCCCCAACAAAAACAGCGTTAGGTAACATCCATTTGGAAGACATCTGTCATATAAACATCCCCAATGACTGCCCAAAAAGAGATGGATGCAAAAATCACCATGGGCATCTCGAAATGGCGCCCTTGTGGCATGTCCCACATTATCACCGTCCCATATTTGCTGTTGGTTTGATCCAAGGGATCCAAGGGATCCAGGATGATCCAGGTCTGTTGCACCATAAAAACCAGTCATATTTTCCCATGGAAAATGCAAGAACTCCCATATTTTCCCAGATTTTTACCATTTAATTCCAGTTAATCTACCACTCGTCTCTGATCTTCCAGTCCTCAAACGGCTTCCAGGTTCAAATCGCAGTGGTTTGAGGAGGTCTGTGCGGTCCTCCGAGAGGCGAAAACCTTGGGAAACCTGGAGAAAAACATGGCTTTATCCATGGCTGACCGACCATATTGATGTTAACGTTGACTTAAGATGTGAATGTATCATACTGTTGATGTGTTGATGTTGATTGTTTTGTTGAAAAAAACGACTACTATGGATGGAAGAAATCCTGCACCAGTTGCGGATGGTTTAACTATAATCCCATTATTTACAGTGTTTCATAGGAATCCCAATAGTTGCCAAGTGGTGTTTAGGATTTTGCAACCATCCACAGTATAAATGTTCAATAGACAAAGACTCATCAATATTGATCAATGTTGATGTTGATTAATTTTTTTCGATGATGTTTTGATTATGTTTCGATGATGTTTTTTTGTTAAACCAACTAAACCAACTATGGATCTTCCATTGACAGTCAGACCGTCAGACCAGAACAAACTGTGCGACAGGAGAGTCTTCACCTCAGGACGTCAGCCAGTTTGCTACTGAACATGGCCCAGTCGAAATCCTTGATTTACCCAGCGACAAAAAAATGGTGATTTTCCATAGTTTTTTGTTATGAAAACGTTTGCCAGAGGGTATACAGTAGATAGTATAGATTTTGAAATTCATTGTTGATAGGAAAATATAATGGTTGATAGGAAAATTATGGATCTATCTAAAATAATGGTGTCATGTTCAGAAAAATATACATCTCCAATTTTCCATACTTTCTCGCAGCAACGCCCATCCCAGAATTCACGCGAACTGCAGGTTTTTCCCGACGAATTTCACGGGGAAAACATGGTTTCCGGTGAAGGTGTTCCCAACAAAACTAATCCATTGATCCATCAAAATTCCATTGAACCCATTATTCATTCCTTAAGTCACCATATTCTTCCCTATGTTTCTCCATTTCAATCCATGACTGGTTGGTGGCTTGGAACATGAATTTTATTTTTCCATTCAGTTGGGCATGTGATCATCCCAACAGACGAACTCATATTTTTCAGAGGGGTAGGTATACCACCAACCAGATAAACATCATCATTAACTATGAATCATCATTAACTATCATTAACCATAAGAAAGGGATGATTGGTTTCAGATGGCTTTCAGATTCCTTAAATCACCATGAAAATCCCGTGGCCGTGAAACCACCAGGAGCCCAACGGAGGCGCGCTTCTTCCGGGGGATTCTGGCGCTTCTCTCCGTGCAGTTGGGGAACTCAGGGTGGATTGGGATTCCCATGGGATTCCTCTGGAAAAATATGGAAAATCTGTTCTTGATCTGAAAAAGAACTGTTTTTTTACTGTGTTTTTTCATTTTTTTCCAAGTTAGATGTACATATTGTTACATGTAGACATGATATGTTTCTTTTGACATGTTTATATAAAACTAGGAAATTATACCCCAAAAACATCCAAAAACATCGAATGCTGTAGCCCACTGACTGGTGTAGCCACCTCGAGGTGTTGTTTCAAACACCACCAAGGACCAGATATCTGGTGGCACAGTCCGTGCATGAGTACACCGTCTTCTTTGAGCGCTTCGGAAATCCCAAGCCGGGCCCGGCCAGTTTGCTGAAGTCTCAAGGATCCATGAGAATCCAATGGAAATTCTGGCGGTGATATTTGTGCAATGGAGTCTTATTGAAGTTAATTATTGCTCGGAGGTTTGCCTTTATTCAAGTGATGTCACATAGCTGCAGATCTCAACATAAGTCTGACAAATGGACGCGATTCAGGACTAGATAGATTGACTATAGTGACTAGATATCCTCAAAGTTGGTACTTGTACCCTTATCTTCACACTAGTTCAATCTTATCTTCAACAACTTTTGGTGTAGTTAGCCTGCTGTAAACAAACACAGATGTGGAAACCCCACCATTTTCAAATTATTTTCCTATTGAAACCATTTGTTTTCAACATCTTTTTATAGGTTTCGGGTAGTTCATATTTTGTGGGGATATTCCCTTACATAGCCCTTACATAGGCCTTATATATGGTAGGTACCTCCAATTTAGGTTCCTGAGATGGCCAGTGATCTCATATGCTCCATGGAATTACCATACCAAGAAACATAGCCCATCAGTCGGTGAGCCATTTGCAGGCCCCTGACGCCAGAGGAGGTGAATCGGTTGGCTCCTTAGACCAACTGTGTTTATCAATGGCTTAGCCATTGATCATCCCTGTTTGTAGTAATGAATGGATTGGTTCAAGGGAAAATCTTAACCGGAAACCGGTGTTTTTCCTATGGAATATTTTTGGGTTTCCTGTAACCAATCCATTGAAATAACGACCAATCCGTGACTGTGAACGGTTGGGTTCTCCCAACCCCTCGGGCCCAAGGGCCCAACGGGGATGCCATTTCGGTGGATGGAGATGCGAAGCAACACCTAGGGTAGAACTATGGGATTTGACCCTCCAAAGTTGGCATTTCAACCCCTACCACTATGATATTACTATGATGATATAAGCCACAAAAATTACTGGCACTGCACATTCAAGTAGGAATTTCGAGGAAACCAACCAGATTGGACGGAAAAGTGAAGAGAGTGGAAGTAGGTCTTAAAAAACGACTGGTGTATTTATGGCTAGAGGTCAACATGTAGAGATGCTGTGCCTGGCTTGGGACCCCAAGCTCTAAATGCTCAACAGCTTCAAGACTTTGACCCCATGTTTCTCTTCTTTGGTGGAGTATGTTGGCCCTGTCTTACACACCTCAAGTGGATTATGGATTTGTTTGAAAATAGGGGACACTTAAAATGACACATTTTATATAGGAAACTCAAAGAGCATCAGAACTTGGGGTTTAGCCTATTTTCAGATGAACCCAGTACTGTAGCCATATAGATTTATGATAGTTATGTCAATGTAGCATCAGTATCAACCATGAAGAATTTGAAGGGTCCACTGCTACCCTGTCAACGCTTGAGGTTGAAAGACGAGGAAGAGCGGCAAGATGCATTCCTCGTTGGGCTCCTAGCAGGGCCCCATTGCAACTGGCTTTTCAGTTGGACTGTGGCACAAGATATCAGATTCAATGGCAAATGAGGCACAACTATGCATTTAGTTGGCCAAACAGGTTGCCTGGTTGTTTGTCTAAGGGTCACTAAACATCACTACACAAGCTGCAGAGAGTGACAAGTGCAGGGACCCATTTGGGTCTACCTGAAAATGGGGTACCACCAACGACCACTGTCATTGCAGGGCTCCAAAATTGTGAGGGTTGGTTAAATCCGCCAGATTGGCAAGATATATGCAAGATATATAATCATCCTGAAGCAGATAGAATATGGATTGAATATGGGATGTTCAAAGATATTCCTTTTCTTTTCAAAACCATATTCTATCATATTCTATCTACTTCAGGATGACTATAGTTGTTTGTCTCCAACTGCTTGAAATTTTGCCTGCCATGACTATTATGCAGGGCAGCCAGGAGTTTGGGTGTTTCATACCGGGCAAGAGTTTGCTTCGGAGATGGAAAAGGACAGGCACTGGAACAGGATATGCCAATTCGCTTTTATTTAGTGAAGAACACCATACAGACATGGGTTTGTTCCATTTATATAGGATTTCTCCATATATATATATTTCCCATTGTTTTCCCATGATATTCCTATTAAAACCTATGATTTTCCCATGATTTTCCATTTATAGAGGATTTTTCCTATGTTTTTCCTATATTTTTCCATAGATTTCCATAGAAAACCTATGGGACTCATCCCTGGCTGCCCTGTCGCCCCTGTCGTCCCGTGAGGTGGTGAAGCTTATACCGAAAGGCGGAAACGTTTTGCACGGGGGAAACATGGCATCTATCCACTCAAAACAGATCCATGGTATCATCCATGGTATCTATATATTTATGTCCAATTACAATAACAATAATATGATATAAATATAAGATATGATATAAACATATATAAACCAACATTAATATATCATTAATATAATAACATTAATATAACATTAATATAACATTAATATATATATATATATATAATAATATATATATATATATATATAATACATATAATATCCATTGACCAAAGGTCATGCACGTCCATAAACCAAAAAAAGACCTTCCCGATCCCCGGAGATCCTGGAGATCCCCGCTCCGCCGCTCCGCACGAGGCGACGAGGTGAAGGTCAAGGACTCCACGGAACGTGTGGTGGAGCGGGTGCTGCGAGTGTCTGGGAACCGAGGAACGACGGAAGCCGCGGAAGACGCGGAAACCACGGAAACCACGCTGCTGGAAAAGCGTTTTGAACGACGGCCACGGTGGATTTTCATGGCATTTATACCATTTGGGTCCAACGCTACTTCAGTTACCCTCTGAGATAAACTAACGGAACTATGGAAAATCCACCCATTTTATAGCTGGCTAAATCAACTATTTCTATGGGCCATGGCTTCAATAAGCAAACTGTTAGTTTACCAGAGGGTATCATATCATTAACCATTATTATGACCATCATTATCCATATTCACCATCCATTCACCACTATTAACCACTATTAACCACTATTAACCACTATTAACTATGGAAAACCACCAGTTTTTTGCTTAGAATCACTTCAGAACTCCGAATTCTTCGAGGTTTCGCGACTTTGTGGTTTGCCTCAACGACATCCCGTCTCCCGAAAGTCGAGTGCAGGCCGCCTGGTGAAGTTTTTGGATACCCAGGGGTGTAAAAATGTGAGATTTTACCGTCACCATTTATGGCCACTTGAATAAACAACATGTCATCAAAATGTGGGAGTTACCATTTATGACCACTTTCATAGGGAAGAATTATGACATACATTATATTTATATAATATATATATATATATATATATTATACATATGGGAAAATGATGATTGACCCATGGGGCCCGGGATAACCAAGGGTTTGGACCGAGAAGATTCGGACGGTAAGGCAACGGTTGTAGCTTGACTGGCTCCCACCTGGAGAGAGTTGGGCTGAGGTTTCGTAAAAATTCTAAATCTATAAGATTATATAACAAAAAAGTGTGGTTTTAATGAAGTTTACAAGATATATCATGATATATATATATATATATATTTATTTATTTCCCATAGGATCCCATAGGTGCTGCTATATATGGTGTGCCATGGATCCCATCAATATACCCCAGTCATGCGAGGCATCTGGAAGCAAGGAGACGAAGAATCTCTGGGGCACTCACCTGGACGAACAGCACGTGGTGCAGGCGGATCGTTTCGAGGGTCAGATACTTTGATCCTGGTTGCGAAATCATATACGTAGGGTTTAACCATGGGTTTAACCATGGGTTTTCCATGTTTTTTCATGGATTTTTCCATGCCATGGTTTTTCATGGTTTAACCATGGTTTTTCACTGTTTTTCTGTTTCTAACTGGGTTAGAGGATGTGTAAAGACCCAGTAACCACTTACTAAATGGGATGATCCTTGAAAAATATATGCCCGATGACAGGGCTCAGAATCTCTCAGAAATGGTTGGACCTTGGAAAACCGCCGGGTTTCCAAAAAGATTATGGCCAACACTGGAGATATGAAACATGATTCCATGATCAAACCTGGTTGGTGGTTTGGAACATTTTTTATTTTTCCATATATATATATTGGGAATAAGCATCCCAACTGACTAATATTTTTCAGAGGGGTTGAAACCACCAACCAGAAACTGTATTCCCTTTTTGGGCACAGAATTTAACATGCTGGTTATCAATGGTTATCATATATTATTATTACATATTTGCCCCTGTACTGTATATTTATGGCTATTATCAGGGTTGTACACCTCGATTCTGGAACATGGCAAAGATGATGATATGGCATCCATCATGCTACCTTCAAAATGGATAGTATCACTGAAAGCACTGAGAAAAACTATACTTGAAGCGGAGAGACCACTGAGTTTACATAGCAACGTATTTAATTGGCATATAAGTGGATTTTGGACTTCCAGGTTTTACACTTGGTGAACTGTAAGCGCCCAGAGTGTACCCTGCAATCTTGTGGTGTGTCAGCTATGCTTAGAGATGGGAGACAAACACTCCACGTTCGCCCTGCATTGAGGTATAGGCAAATATGATCATGTGCAGATAACCCCATAATAAAGCAACGTTTTACAGGAAGCCCCTGATTTTGGTTGGTAAAACAAAATCTTGTGTGTGTGTGTGTTTCAAGGTTTTTGTTTTTTTCCGGCTTATTACATAGACATAAAGCCATAGAGATATAGACAGAGATGATGTTCTGTATTTGTATGATTTGTATGTCGTCTCAGGATTGGAGGGGAGAATCGGAACCCCAAACAACAGGTGGTCAAAACCAGGGTTTCAGGTTAATTTTCCCTACCAATCCATTGCAGATGGACATTTTTTTCCGCTGGGTCTTGGGAATAGGCGGAAAAACTCATTGAGCGCACGGTGCACTTCAACATGGCCAATGCCACGGAGGTTGGTTTGGGGGCTCCAGGTTAGGCTCAAACACAGAGAAAAAAACCCATGGATAGATAGAAACTATAATTGTTGCTATTATATATATAAATATTATAAATGGAACATAACTAACCATAACCAGCAAAATATTATTTTGTTGTGGACTATCAAAGATTGACCATGTTTTTTTTGTTTTTGCCGTTCAATGTTCTTCATGCTCATAGCTAACAAAACGGGACTTGTTTTAAGTGTGGGTTGTTGGGTCCACTCATGATTGCAGGTTACCAGTTACAAATGGAAAAATGAGCCGGACCATGCCGGACATGTTTCCCATCACACGATGCCATGTATGGTAGTTGTATGATACCCACATTGTGAACCGATGATGCTTGTAACTGTTTTAATACATGCACATGTACAGCATAGACGTTTTCCCCCAAGCGAAAAAACCAACAGTTACCCTCAGTCCGGCACATGCATGTATAAAATTGTATAAGTACACCAAGTGGGTATGGGTCAAAATTAGGTACCCCAATAATTGGATGGTTCATACTAAACTAGACTAACATCTGTGGTCCCCTAGGTCTTCCATTTTGACCCACATCCAAGTGTATCCAAGTATACAAAGTATATCATGCCTGGAGCATGCTGAGAATCCTTGATGGCCGCTTAAATCCCTCCCTCTTCGAACCGCCCCAGGCGGTTCGAATCTATGATGAGAGCCTCGGCTATGACGGTGACGGCTATTTGAATGGCCACGAACAAAAGACCTCCAAGGCATTGGTTATTTAGTGTAAAAAAACAGCTATCCTAAAATGGGGGGGTCATTCGTTTAAGCCCCAGATGTCCACTGATCAACCCAGCGGTTTTGTGGTCATGGTGATCTCTATGAACTCCAGATTTGGATCGATTGAAATGAAACCATTCAAACCACATCTGGAGAGTTGAAACCCTGGCACCCTAGCTACTCTAAGTCATAGCTGCAAAATATAATTATGTTTACGATATTCCCCCAGTCATATGGTAATTTCATAGGTTATGACCCATCCCCGTACAATGTGGGGCCCCCAAACGATGGCTAAGTTGGTGAACATAACTCCAATAACCATGGCTTAGTATACTTATAACTATAGTATTCATGTTTTTTTAAACCAACGTTCACATCACTGGGGGGCTCCACGGTGTATTTTTTTCGCATGTTACGACTGTCGTTGTTAACCGTCGACGACGGTATGTCGACCGTCTCTGAGGTACACGTATCTCCTTAGCGAAGAAGATCGCATCAAAGAGTTTGTGAAGGACAGGGCATCCAACAAAAATCACATCTAAAACTGGAGAACAGAATGCATTTTAAAGCTGCAATGGTATACCGGATATGTGATACACTCTAGTAAGATGTGAAAGATCCTACGTATTAAGGGATATGTTATCACATCTCACGATACACTGGAGAAAAAGGTGTATCTCATGATACTGGTAATGGCAGATCCCTCCAATTTATGGAGGTTTAATTAATATAGCATTTTACAGCTGGGAACATCATCTATTTATTTATCTGGTAATTGAACAGCTATGGCACCTGACATTTTTTTTGGATACACACCATCATTTTTATCATCTATAGATGAGCCATTTTGAATAGCTGCGTTAAAAATTCAGAGGGCACCTCATATAATAACCGGCTTATTTCATACTGTACATCAGATTCATGGTTATTTCTTCCCCCCTGAGTATTTCGGGGATGCACATCATTGCACATCCACGTTGGTCACAAAAGCTGGCTTTCGACAGTCGGCATGGCTCTCGGTTGTGCAGGACTCCAGCAAGACCATTCCCAACTTCTTACAGAAGATCGCTTCCTTCAAGGTGTGATCCTTGCGTTTGCGCACTGGCTGGCATGGAGATTCAACGTGTCTCACACCAGGTATAACCATGTATAACCCATGGCCCAATTCAGACCGGTTTAACCGATGACCTATGATTTAAGAAAAAAAAACACACGTGTTCTTGTCAGAACATAGGTCATTTATGACAGACCCTCTCTATGATCTATTCATTGGATGACCTACCTCCAGTCCAGTTGAGGCCGTCGACCTTCGGATACGGCGGGATGGCCCCAGATGCCATGGTCGCATGGTTTTTTTGGTTAATCATGGGATGATAGTGGGACAATACTGGAGAATAGTGGTTAATAATAATATGGGTATGGATCAATACCTATTAATACCATTTTTAGGGGGATGAACATCCATTTACCAGCTATTTTGATGTTCGCCAGGGGTACAAGGTTTTGACACACTGCCATATATATATATACCATCTGGTTATGACTAACATAGCCATGGAAAGATCCACCCATGCTCTTAATAGGTAAACCATGAATTTCTATGGGCAATTTTCCACAGCGAACTGTTAGTCAGAACCAGAGGGTAAGATCAATGGTCAGAAAGTTGGTCTCAAATCCTCCTGAATTTTGATCCAGTTCCCCTACTTTCCAGCCTGGGGAAAGCATCAAGGCAAGAGCTGCCGGGTGAAATGCGCATGCAGATGGTCACAGTGGTTGGTGAACTCAGCAGCTGAAGGCTTTGTGCCAAGGCAGTTGGAGCTCTGTTTGTCACCTATAATAGCCTATACATACTGAAGCAATATGCAGTATATATATATATGTTTGGTGGTTTGGAAAGGATTATGTTTCCATATATTGGGAATAATAACCTCAACTGACTAATATTTTCCAGAGGGGTTTAAACCACCAACCATATATAATATATATATATATAGGTTTCCTGAGTCATGGGTACCCAAATATCATCCAAAATTGCGTATGATCAACGGGAATCCAATGGTTGGGAGTTGGGGGTACCCATAATTGAGGAAACCCATTAGATTATTGGATTATCCATGTAGAACTGGTGTAAAATATGGTGATTACCTGTTATTCCTGTTATTACATATCTTATCAGCCAGTTACTGGGTGGCCCCTGGCGTAAATTGTCTAAGCTTCCCTACACCAAGTGGTTGCAGACGCTGGGGCACTGCTCACCACCAGCCTTTGATTCTTATCGCATTGCATGGCTGGTCATGTCGATAAAGTACTTTTACAATCTTTTATAGAAGTTTTAAGCAGCCAGAGTTTTTCGACGAACTTTGTTACTCATGGCCTAAGCAATCAAGATTTTGGTCCCCATGGCAGATGTCGAGTTGGTATTGCTCCGAGGATTGTCGTGAATTGAACGAGACGCTCCGAAGTCATGCTGCAACTTGTGGCTTCCTAAGAGTGGGTCCCGACTTGATCAAAAATGACGGCAAAATGACATGAAACCAGAGAATCTGGAAATGGTTTTGTCATGTTTTGTCGATATAGTGCAGGTGTAGCATCAAAACATGTTGACTGGTTGGTGGTTTGGAACATTTTTTATTTTTCAGAGGGGTTGAAACCACCAACCAGTTGAGAATCATTTGGAATTTGTGGTATACCTCCATTTTCAGACGCAGAAGATCCTTCGTGGAGCCAGGATGCAGAATATCCCACAATGGGAGGGTGGAATTTTTGATCAGAACTTGTCGGATGTGTCAAGTTATAGTGTCTTTTGAAGAATTAATTCAAATTATATTCAAAATATATCCTGGATAATATATAAATTAAATTAAATCAAGAATTCTTCCATGTCTACTGTATCCATTCGAAATATTCGTGATTTCCGTAAGGTACCTCGATACTTCTGGAGCATGTGGCGCAGATGAACCTGGAGCGAAACGAGCGGCCAACCACTCGGTGCGTCCTTTTTTCAAGGTGGAAACGAGTCTTAGATTATGAAGGATTATGAAGGATAAAAGTAGTATATAACCCATAGGATCCATGTATGCTGTATATGGTAACATTTACCATCAATATACCCCCAATGTTAGCATATATAGGCATATATACCATACATGGATCCTATGGGTGATTAATATGATATGTATATATTAATTTGTGTATATTTACCATACTGTAATATACTATTGTAATAATTGTCAGCACTTTCATGAACTTTATGTTAGATGTTTATTGTGTTTCTACAGCTTCCGCTCAGATTTTCTTTTTCAATCCTTGCCACGAAACCACGCCAAAAGCTGGCAGATGCCAAGGCTGTGCAAGAGTTTCGACACCATTGTCTCAAACTCAGTCTTTGGTTTCGTAATGTCCTTGGAGGCGCTTCTGTTTGTTTAACCTTCTCCAAAACCATGATCGTACCACCTTGTTGTAAACACACGCTGGTTTCATATTATTATATTATATAAATCAGTTTTATAATATATATATATATATGCATACATATTCAAGTGATATATTATAAACACACAAAGCTAAGATATGATAAACCTTGAACGTTTGGGCTTCATATTATTCGCTTCATCGTCTACTCCAATGGATCACCAGCCACTCAACGTAGCGATTTTGGCTCCGCTGAAAAAACGGTTGCCATGGCTGCCATGGCTCCAGTGATCCTCTTTCTGACCATTTTAGCCTCTCCTGCGCTCGGAGAGGAGTTTTAAACATGACGAGTGAAACATAGGGGAAAATGATGCTTGAACTTTCTGCCTATTTTTTTTCTCATGAAACATGTTTGACAATGTCCTGCAAATCCACCAAACTTCCAAAATTTTAGTGTTTGTTTTTGGAATTTCAAACACCAGCCGGCTTGATAAACCGACACTTAAACAAGTGATGCACCGGCAGTTTGTGCATTGCTCTTTTGTTGTTTGATGGCCACGCCCTGGCTAGCCTCATATAGGAATGTATCAATTGTTGGTTCTCTCTTCCAAATCTGCAGTTGTCCGTTCAATTGAGTTTATCATGTTTTAACTCATACTTATCACGGTAATCTGACCTGGCCAATGGAATATCCACCATATTGCAGATGATCTAGCTCTTGATTTTTTTTCGGATTTTCCAGTGTTCCATGTTTGTTTGCGTTTGAATAGCATTGGACCCGTCCTCTTGCTATGTTTGAATAGTGATCCCCAAGGTTCCCAAGGTCCATTGCTGCAGGACTTTCTGGCACCTTCCAATCGCAGCCTGGCCGGGGGGTGTCGCAGCTATGGCCTCATGGCACAAGCTTTTGAGGTTCCGACCATTTCCGACCGAATTCATCCAGATGAGACCGGGTACCGGGTACATACAAATAGGGGGGATCTTGCAACCATGGCAAAGTCTTTTCCTTACCCAGGTGAGTACAATAAATAGATGTCAAATACTTAATTATGACTAAATATACGTACTAAATTATACCAACAAAATCTTAGTAATTTAGATTCATTTAGCATTACATACTATGTAATAGTATCTACTATACCCAAAGAATCGATAATCTACCACTAAAGTGGACTTAAACCGAAGTTTCACGTCGGTTGTGAGTCCGCTGTTGATGAGCCTTCGAGATATCGTAGATCGAAGAAGTTGGGTGACGTCGTTCGTTCGTGCGAAAGATGTTCTGAACTGGGATCAATTATCCAACAACCATAGTTTGGTAAACCCAGATCAGCTTTGATAATTGAATATACATAATTGATCCTGGTTTGGGATGATCTGATATTATCTGATATTCAATTCACAAAGCATTCCTGGTTTCCAAAGCACCAGAGTAGATGCACATCCACAACGTGGTAAAATTATGTAATTCATTGAGTCTCTCGGAAGGGCATACAAGAATATTGCAGGTATTTCAGCAGCCGCGGCAGTGTAGATTGATTCCATTCCACATTTCGGTGTCCCAAAGTTTTAATCAGTTTAATCAGTTTTATTCAGTTTTAATCAGGGCTTCCGTGGGTCAAACATTGGTAATGGGGCCTGCCAGGGATCTTGATCACCATTTCAAATCATTTCAAATCATAAATGTCACATCTAATTTCATCAACAAAATATCAGATGTCCAGAAAAAATCTCAGCAACTGGCAACATGTCTTTCCCCAGGTTGCTCCAGCTGTGCCCGTTGCTTCAATCCGGGCGCACGACCTGGAGTAATGTGCAAGACTGGCGGAGGCCAGGAGATACCCTTTGGTAATGATTGTCACGCTTCGCGAAGTGGCCCAGCCATGGCCCTTGTTGAAAGTTCGTTGATTTACCGAACTTAAAGATGGTGATTTTCCGTTATGTAAACGTTTATCAGAGGGTAAGAGACAAATCACCGTTTTGGGTTTTGACTTCTTACAGATTTTACAGTGTGATGGTCGCAGCTGTTCTCAAGCAGTATTTTTTCTGTCCTTGGATTTGGGGACATAATTTTCCCGCCATGGCAGCGCTTCGCTACACCAAGACATTCATTGATGTCGCAGAAGAGTCATCAGCCGCAAGGGCCAGGAACGCTAGAAGCCACAGCACCCCTCCGATGAATCCCAGGCTTTGTCCCAGAGATGCAGTTTTCAAATGCATCCAAACTTACCCTCTGGTAATGACTAACATAACTATGGAAAATCACCATTTAGTTCGTGAATTTTCCAATGAAACATGGTGATTTTCCATAGTTATGTTAGTTTACCAGAGGGTAATCCAAACCCCAAGCTGGTCAAAATCTTGCTAATCTCAAGCACCTCAAGGGACTTGCTTATTGGCCTAGTGTGGGGAGGGGAGGGAATGGTTTGGCAAAGTTTCCGGCGTGGACACGATTTGAGGAAGCGTGTGAATTTTGAAGATATGCTGGACGTTCACGCGTTGCAGTACCAATACCAAGACACGAAATTGAACTTACAGGTGGGCTTTGCAGTGTCAAGCAGTCAGTATTTTTGTTGGCAGGTTCTCAAAGTCCTTCAATGTTTTCTTGGGTGGAGTTTCATACAGATTTTTGGTTGGTGTGTTATTCACATCTTCCATGTTCTGCCCCTCGCAGGTGTCCGCACTGCAGCAGCAGAAATCCCAGATGATGTCATTGAAATCCGGAACGCTTGAGGGTGTCGACTGCGAGGCAAGTTCTATGTACTAAGGACCAAAAAATGTCAAGCATTTGTTTTCCACACTCAGTATTAAGCCGATTTAACATGATTTAACCATATTTAACCCGTATCAACCTTTTGTATCCTTTTCCCTATGATATGTGTTTTACTGGTGGGTCTTAAGTTGCTGCAATGTTTTGCAGTTTGGATTCCTATGGATCCCTCATCCAGCCTGAAAAAGGCTCCTTCGAAGGGGAGCTATGGCCATCCGAACATTTGTCGCCGGCCGTGCATCCTTTTCGCGATGGGCACGTGCAAAGAAGGTGCGAATTGTACATTTTGCCACCTAGACCACGACACTCAGCTGAAGAATCTGGGTCACGGCATAGGCAATACATGAACCGCCTAGGCAATACATGGCAATAAGTCCCAGGTGTTCCATGTCCCGTGGGATTTCCTCGGTTTAGAATGGTTTAGTTTGGATCTTGCTGCTCCTTTTTCTCCCATGCTGGCCCTGAGTCGAAAATTGGGTCAAATGCATTTACATCCGCGCGCTGGAAAACACATAAAAATCATATATATCCTGGATCTCCAAACGCCCATTTGTTTTTGGTTGCTCCGGTTGTTGCACACTTTTGTTTGGAGTCGACCACAAAATTTGTGGTAGTTTACCAGTTTACGACTGTTTTTGATTGGGTTAAAGCCAAGATGGCACTTTACAGTAACGCCAGCTGTTCAAAAGTACTCGTTTCCCAGGCACTGGAAGTTCAGGGTATGGTAGCAACATGTAGCAACTATTAATATCGATTAATAGGTGGGAGAAGTAGAAAGCAACTATTGCACCTGCAGGATAATGTCTTGTTAGTGCTTTTAGTACAACATCAGTCAAATCTGTGAAAACCAATGAAAATCGAACGTCCACTTCTGGTGCCAATGTGGATCAATGTGGCCTTCGGCCTTCTATTTTTGGATATTCCAGGTTCCAGGATGTTCCAGGTATATATGATATTCCAGGACCCTCGACCCATCCCCGGAAAGGTACCTGAAAAGGTACCTTTCCTGGTGTAAGGTCATCATTTTGTTGTCCGGTACGGGAATCCTGGTGTCGGTTCAGGACTCCTGGTTTAGCACGTTCTACCATTCTACCCGTCTTTTTTTGGTCTGCCGCATGTTTGGGGGCTCAATCTCCAGATATTTTGGCAAGCTGCACTCCTTGGAAGGGCGGTGTGGAGCATATTTTTTGCCATGATTTGACAGCTATTGACAGCCCTTTGCTTGAACAATGCAATTGCATGCAAGGATCCCATTGGACATCTTCAACATCGGTAAATGTTGAATGGACATGCTGCTGCTTATCAGTTTTTGTGGGGTTCACGCCGTTGGCAGACGCTGCCGCAATGGCTTCCAGTCCGCCTTCTGCTGGCAATTCGTTTGGAGCTTCGGCCGACCGGTGGGATGGTGTGAAAGCTTTTTCCGGAATTGCCGGTTTTTATCAAAAGAATCAGGAATTGCAAAGGCTACTCAGAAACAAATTTCAAGAGCAAACCTGAAAGTAAGTTTATTTCGCTAAGGCATGTTTTGGTAAATGCAAGGGCCTATTTTTTCCATGGTTCGTTTTTGATCCTACACGGAGCTCTTTGATTTCGCATCCCGAGCTTGCGCCAATCTCGGGGAGTTCATGCTGCCTTGTGCCCGGAACTGCTGTGCTGGTCGTTTGCTTTTTGAAAGATTCCAGTCAGCTGGCGGCCGGTGCCAGGTGGAAAAGGTTTCCCAGTGATGTTGCCGGAACCATGAAAGGAAGAAAACAATTGCCTGATATCATTTTGGAAAATTAAACAACCAAACAAAAACAACACAGAACTAATGAACAAATCATTTTTTTAAATCAACAGCACTCAGAAAAATAGGGCATGTGTTTTTGATGTGTTTCGATGCTTTGTTCTGTTGAATCTGGGGTTTTGGTTTGTTTCGTTTGCGGGTCTGGACGCGAGTCTGTGATATATTTGTTTTTTCCAAAACTGTTCTGGATGCGCACACATGTGTGTTCCATGGAGTTTTTCTTGAAGTTTACATTCGACGCACAGTGACTTCGGAATTTGAGTGAAAAGTTAGCTGTGGTGAAACTTGCAAAAAAATGGTTTTCAAAAGGGTTTTCAGCAACTATTAATTGTTTTATTCTCACAAATATCAATGTCCGTATTTGCAACTAGTATCACTTGTTTTGGGTTTTCGCGGTGAACCCGGAGAAAAGCCAGGAATCCTGGGAACCTATTCGTTTTTTTGAAGGAGCCGGCTAGGAATTGAACAAAATTGAACAAATATTTAATGTCTTTAAAGGGTACCCGGAGAAAATACGGGCAGGGACTGACGACGGAGATTCGCGGACTAAACCCGGAAATTCGCGGAGACGGACCGGAAATCTTATGCAGGAATTTCATGGATCGGGTTACTTTTTGGGCAAGATGATTGAGACATCGAAACAGGTTTAAAAATGAAAACGACTATCACTTGGTGCCTATTTCTTGTCAACTCCAAAATTGGCTTTTTATTTTCCCACCCAGTCTTTGCCAATGAGTGTTTCTGCTGTTTGATAAGTCTGATAAGGTTTGGGGAAATCAAAAACGTAAAAATGCGCTAAGGGCTTCTTCTTCTGTCCATTTCCAAATTGGCCACAAGGAATGCGCAAATTTTAACCCAATGGTCATTGTCAATGGGTGGTTCTGCTGTTCGATCAAATTTTCAGATATCAAGAATGTCAAAGCATGTCGACCACTACCATTAGCGTCTTGTCTCTGTCTCTGCCAATTCCAAACTTGTCCCAAGGACCATGCAAGGAATGCGTAATTTTCAGGCCAACATCAGTAGGTGGTTCGGCTGTTTGACGGAATTTTCAGAAAGCAAGAGCGGGAACAAAAAGCCAATGATGAACATGTATACTTTTTTGTTATATTATTTCCAGCTTGGCTCCCAGGACCGCGTAACGTTTCCAATGGGTCATCGTCAACAGGGGGTGCTGCCGTTCGATAAAAACTTCTGAAATCAAGAAAGTTAGAAAGTCTTAAGTGTCAAAGACAGCATTGGTGACCATTGGTGCCTTTCTTGATTGTTAAGCCAGAGAAATTTGCTCCAAGCCAGTCGTAATTCTTCCATTACGAAATCATCAATGGCTGCTTGCCTTGCTATGTGAAGTTGGCGGCCTGGCGATCATGCAGCCTTTGCTGGCAGGAATCGCCGATGTGCGACTCTTGCAAGAGTTGCGAGCGTTTCATGAGCACGATCGGATGCACGATTGACTAGTGAGTATAGTATAGTGTCTTTGCTAGCAGACGAAAAAGATATGGTGCACGGCTGTGTTATGATCCTGGAAGCAAGTGGCAGTATATTTCACAGCATCACGTCCCCGAGTATGAATTCTTCAAGGCTGAAAACCAAGGCACTTGGTTTTCCGAGACTTGTCTCTAGGAACCATGATGAAACAAAGTGTCTTAGCTTCAAACCTTTGCGTTTCAGATGTGACAAACGCGGATTTTTAAGAATGTAAACGAAAAGCAAACACATCACAAAATACAAGGCTTCGGCTTTGGTCACAGAAATCTTGCTCGGTGCAGGAATCCTGGCAGGAGTGCGGGAATCCTGTCGGCAAGTTAACAATCCCCCCGGATTCCTACAAATCCTAGGCTAATGCCCCGGATTCTTGTTCTTTGAGGGTCCTGGTTATTATACTATTATATATACATTGGCATGGGTCACTTTGCAGTGTAGTTTCTCTTTTATACAATTGCCACTGCAGGGTACATTGGGTCAGAAGCCTGCGTTCTCAATCTGAGAACCCAGGCCGCGCCAAGCCCTTCACTGGACAAGCGCATGCGAAATTTCCTCAAGTCTCTCCCACGCGCCCATTTTATGGAGATACTTTTACCATATTTCCAGCAGCGGGTCAAGGACACGGCGTTCAACAGCTTCAATGGTGGCACTGTCGCACGTTTGACACGGGCACTGCAGGGCACTTTCTGAGACGAAACAGAATGCTTCTGTATACAATGTTCCCATAGATTCCAGACATCTCTTGGACTAGATAGAGCATGAATGAGCATTATAATATTATAGCAATAGAAGGCACAACAAATCCTTACCACTGACCACAGCAAATGTTCCTGAAGTCTGGTACAATCATCTACAATTTCCAGTGGCGGGTCTCGTTTCATCAGCAAGTCGCGAAGGAGTGTGATCTGCCCGGAGCATCAGGTGTCGTCCAGCTGCTTCGAAGTCAGGTTGCCATCCGATCTTCAGAAGTATCATTTCCAGCCCCTCAACTTCAAGGGATGCATCGTAGGATCCGTGGTATCTTGAAGCGCTTCACTTTGGCCAACCTTGTTGGTTTGCTGTGCTCCATCATGTCAGAAAGCCCTTTTCCAAAGTTTGTCGATCGTGAACTCGGCAAGTTGCGTCAAACAGCTGAGATCGTACAGGCTGCATGAACCTCGTACATGGGGTTTGGAAGCTGGACCTTGTTGGAAGGTCAATTAAAATTACTAAAAGTCGGCAATAATCGTGATTGTGGAACAGAGAACAAGTTTTTAATCTTAAAGTTAGTTATTGTATGTTATCGTTATTGTTTCAATGTTTTTGCGGTGTTTATCAAAGTTCAGCTTCATGAGCCACGCCTCGATACGGGCATTTAATTATATAGGGGGGGCAAGGATGTGGAAGGCAGACGCAGACATCGAGACTTTGTATTGAAATATGTTGAAATATGTTGAAAAATTATGAGAAATCAGAATGGGTCTTCCTTCACTGCTGGTGTTCTTGTTTTCAGCACCTGGGATGTGACGGACCACATTTCAGAGCCTCAGCACGAGGACCAATCTGTCATGCACGTGCCCTGTCTCCACGTGGGCAGTGATTTCAATAGGCTGGCATAGGTTAATATAGACTTTGCATTGAAATATGTTGAAATATGTTGAAGAATGGTCTTC
>Ga0126342_10003320_pt1 | contig 26474 bp, 18 predicted proteins | sample Cyp1metagenome_FD_92528 | JGI IMG/M metagenome (GOLD analysis project Ga0126342, IMG submission 92528) | Coral microbial communities from Lord Howe Island, Old Settlement Bay, Australia - Cyphastrea 1 metagenome | ecosystem: Host-associated > Invertebrates > Cnidaria > Coral ...
CAAGCACCTTTCAATCCAGCAGTGGCTTCGCTCTGCCATCCCTGATTCACAACAACCAACCTCTCCTATAGGTTTCTTATTTTTGAAACTTCCGCCACCGCCTTGTGCGGTACTACTGGTACACATACACATCTTCCATATCAGTTTGTCCAAAAAATGGTGATACTGTACTGTATGCGCCAAAATAACAATATATAGTCCTGTAAAAGATGATGATAAACCACCGGACAAATTGCAGGTGTTTCTGCACATCAACCTGTGATCTTTTGGCCCGTTGCTACTCCACTTCCCATTGGATTGGTTTACGGGACAATTGTTGGCAGAAACCCGCATATTTCATGGTAAAAAAAACGTGGTTTCCGGTTAAGATGTTCCCTTAAAATCCATGCAGATTTCTAAGTCTGTTTTGTTTCCCGAGTATCATCCCCTGATATTCCATAGAATCACCATATAATCACCATAGAATCATCATATAGTCACCACATCATCACCATATAATCCATCAAATGTTGATTAGCATCTCACCAAATATGTCTAGAAATCAAATCAATGAAATTCTCCTGGGCGGTTTGAAGCTTCGTTTCCGCCTCCGCAAGATCTGTTGGGAGAGCAGGCCCGCCATGCGACGAGTGCCGGGGTACAGCACCTGAGGATTCAACCGGGACCAATTGGATTCAACAGATTCAAAACAGGTATTTAACCATATTTAAAATGATACATGCCTGTTTTGTTGGTTAACAGATTGGATTTAACATGACTTAACCATAAATAAACATATATTTAACCAACAAAATAGGCAAACATGCAACCAACTTGATCATGGGTATGTTCAACGATTCACCACGTTTCACCACTGGTCCGCTTGACCTAGCTTCGTCGTCTCGGCTGATCCAACCCATTCAGTCTGAGGGGCCGGAAACGCATGATGGTTGGTCTCTGACAACACCTGGCACAAAGAAAAAGTTGGGTAAGGCTGCGCCAATCCAGCAGCTGCTTCAAAGTCAACGTTTCTACATGTTAAAGATGGTTAAAGTAGTGATTCCTCTGATTTCTCACATGTTCTATTGACAGTGTTGATGAAATATGATGAAATGTTGCCGTTCATCAACAGAATGAAGAGTCGAAGAAGCTGATGTTTTTTCTTCCTGTCTTGCAGGGATGATCGGATTTGATGCGGGGAAACATTGTGAAACTAGGCCCATCCCATCCATTGGTTTATCACGATTTGTTTCTATTTCTATACATGTATATATCTGGTCGGTGGTATACCTACCCCTCTGAAAAATGAGTTCGTCAAATGGGAGTTTATTATTCCCAATATATGGAACAACAAAATTCATGTTCCAAACCACCAACCAGATATTATCAAAATAAAACTATTTGGGGGCATAGCCGCATAGCCTATTTTCAGACAGAGCCAAAATGCTTGGTTCATGTAACGGTCATAGTATATCCCGAAGAGTCTTCCCACGAAAAATCGGTCAATTCCCCAGTAAATCCAATCCAAAATCTAGTATGATATTCATATCAATAATTTATATCATTTTAATGTTGTATATAATGCTAAATATATACATTTTAATGTTGTATATAATGCTAAATATATTCAATTGTTGGTTAGCATCACACCGACGCGTTACGTACATGGGCCTGCACCAATCGAGACACTTTCACCTGCCCCCCCCATGGCCATTGGGGACGCTCAAAACTGAGATCAACAAAAAAACATGGAAATAGGAAAAGAATAAACAACTAAAATGGGGACATCAATGGACATCATATATTAAATGTGACAGAATGACCCACTCAAAATTTTCTAGAATGGTGGTCAGTTGTCCAGGAATCGTTGAGAATATGACTTTGGAATAGCACAATACGTGCTACGGGATGCTCTGGAGCAGAAATAAGGGATGGTCGTGCAGTCGTGCATGGTCCCACAATTTTCTAGTACAATTTTCCAATAGGCTACTATTATATCACATTATATCATATCATTTATCATCACTACATATATTACATCATGCTGCTACATATTGTTCAATGAAATTCAGGGCTTTCTTGGGTCATCAACTTTGAGACACAGCCCTTCTTTCTTGCCCCACAGATTTCTCCGTCCGCCTTCAAGAAAGCAATGAGATGTGGCTGGTTTCCCCTGCAAAGAATAAGTTGATCGGGATAATCATCCCAGTTTTAACTGCTTTCCGGTGAAAAGAACAGCTTCAAAACATTTCAAAACCACATAAAACCGCTACAACCGGGTGTTTCTAAGTGCTCCAAACATATTGATCCAAGTCACAACCAAGTCCAAAGTAACGACTTTTCGTTGCATCACATCTCTCACCTGAAACTGGACAAATGCCCGTGCTTTGCCAGCGGCAATGGAATGTAAAGTTAAACGGCTGTGGGTGTTTAGATATTCTTCATCTTCTCAATTGAATGTCAAGATCAAAAAACGGAACTGTGAATTTCGATCCATCTTCATCTTCGCAATTGGATGTAAAGTTTACGGGTGTGCTTTTCTTCGTCATCTCCCTCACTGAAAGTAAGTGTAAATAACAAAAAAAAAATGAATAGGGATGGGAACCACATTGCAACGCCTGGGCAAAGCCTACGTGCACCTCTTCATCGCCATTAAAACAGCTCCAAACCGCCCCCCCCAAAGTCAATAGGCCCAATCACTATAAAAATGATCAAGTAATTGTGGTAAATAATGGCCTCCAGTCTCTGTAACCTACATTTTTTTTAAACTGTATTTCCACTAGGCTTGCTATGCTTTATTATTAATGTTTATTGTACATATAACATCATACAACTATAGTTAGATGGTTGGTAAATCTTTGGCTGACTCTACCCGAAATCTACGGTCTTTCAGGGGTGATCTTTGGAAAACATTCATCTGTTTCCATCTATGTTCCTCAAATGTCTCACTCTCAATCTCCAAATGTCACCGAATGTCACTCATTTAAGATCATTTAAGCATATATTTAAGCACATATATTTAAGCACATATGAGCGCTCATATCTCGACCTGACGGTCCAACCAATCACCAATCAGCCGACGGATCTCGATCTCCCCATGGCACCTGTAGCTCGATCATCTCACCTTCGGGCAGCGTCTCCAGAAAGGGCACATGTTTCAACTCGATGATGTGCAGGTCATAGATGCCCCTGTGGCACAGTGGTGATGAGGTGCCAATGGCTTGGCAGATTGGTGGAAAAAATGATGAGACATCTGAATTTCCAAACGAATTTGCGGAATCTTTAGCAAATGATCAGTATAATTCTACATAAATATATACAGACCAGAACATTAAATGTTTAAATATATTCAAATAAAGGTCTTCAATGGTCTTCATTTTTGATTTGCTTCGCAAAGCTACACATTTTCGATGCAGATGTAGATCTCGAACCATGGCCCCGTCAACTTCCGGAGGAACTCGCGCCTATTGAAGACATCCCCGGTCAACTTTGCAACCTGGGACCATGATGGACGGCCGTGGTGATGACTTTCTAAACATATCAACCTGGATGGTCTACATTTTTTCATATTTTTTGCCACTCTTTTTCTCTGGCAGAAATCGGAATGCCCCTTCCAGCAATTGATGTGACAAAAAACGTTTCGCAGTTTAGCACCACCAAAGGCCAAAACTCGACCTGTCTACTTTTGGACCTTTCGGCTGATTAAGGCACCGCACCATGACAGCTAAAAAGATGGGCAAGCCAAACTCTGCTTCCCCCATCGTCTCCATGAGAATCATCGCCTGAGTCGACACTTTCAGATGTGGAGTTGATTAACACAAATTGAGAGTTTAACGGTTTCACGAACAAACATGGTGATTTGGAGTTCATTGATGTTAGCGACGTTGGTTGAAATAATTCAAATCATTGCTGGGTTTATGGTAGATACATCGAACTGGGGAATGCTTGTAGCGGGGTAACATAAACGCACAAACAGAACTGGGGTGGTACTACCTGGCATTCAACTCATTAGTGTTTCCAAGGTAACACTGCACACTGCACACCTTTCCAAGAATCTGATTACATGCACAAAATGCTGTACACTCTGCACTCCACCGATATTGTATCAATCATTATCAATCTATGAACATGCCCGACAAAGGCTGTTAGGATTCACTATCGCCATGTTGATCAATCCATTGGCATCGTGAAAATCATGAACCAACCAGCATTTTGAAAAGCTATATCAACAAAAACCGCTTTGTTTGATGGTCTTGAAACACCTCATTGAATCATTGTGAAACAAGAAAACCCAATTAGATGTTCATCAGTCTTCATCAACAAAACCATCATTTATGATTGATGAACAGCTGGTCATGATGGTTTGACAGCTGTCAATCATTGGAAAACAATGTTCAGCTGATCACTCCAGCGACTCACCACATCTCATCGTTGCTTACAATGTTGTCCCATGACATCCCCACATGGTAAATTAGAACCCCAGTGTATCATATATGATAAAAACATCAACCATCATGTGTCAAACATATATATATATATAATATACATAGCCACTGTTTTCCATGTGTCAAGCTTTAAAACGTACTATTAAAACAGCCCCTCGAAAGGATGCGGTGTTGAATCATCGCACCCCAAGCTCCCCAAAGTCATAACCCATCAACCATCATGAATCCCTATCGACAGGTTTAAGTCTCATTAAATCCCATGAAAATCACCACATTTTCCCATGCAATCCCCATCAAATCCGAAAAAAAATCTGTTTAAATCCATTCAGTTCCAGATTCCCAGCTCTAAAGCTCCACTATAGCTCCACTTTACCAGGGATTTCCCATGGATTTTCCCATCGTTTTTTTTTTGAATTTTCCCTTTTTCCAAGGCCCCGTCTCTCAGGGACGACTCCGCCGGGCGGCCAAGGAGATCGTAATCCGTGCCGTGCCCGCCAGCATGGCGCAGGCACCGATCAGGGCGTAGGTGCCTGGCCGTGCTTCGATCCTGGGCCGAAGGCGCCCAGGGGGTCCGGACGCCCGGATGGGCCGGGGTGGCGTGATGGGATATGTTCCACCAAACAAATGATGATGGATACCCTCTGGTAAACGACCATAATTATGGGAAATCACCATTTTTAATGGGTAAATCAACTATCAATGGCCACGTCCAATAGCTATGTTTGTTTACCAGAGGGTATATGATATACATATATATATATATTACATGGATAATTACATATATATATATATATAAATCATGACGGATTCACAAGTTGTGGATTAAATAAGATGAAATGATGGGTATGGCATAAGTTATCTTGGTGTTGTGTTGATTGCCACTATTAATTAGATGTATTGTTGATAATGGCATGGTTTCCAACTTGCCAACCATTTGAATACCCCTGTTTTTTTCCTGGTTGGAAATCCATCAACATCCCATATCTCTGTGTTGGATTGGATAGATCTTTCAAGTGTATGAGTTTGGACAATTATCCTCTATGTATATATATATACATACCCAGATTGGGATAGGTAGAATGGACATCTGGGAATATGGATTTGGAGAATGTTGGATATATTCCCAAAAATATAACATATCAACATATACATATATATATAATATAACTATTAGACTATAACACTATTAATAACAATAATAACAATAATATATACATCATTATGGACTATCTATGTAGTGAATTTGGAGCTGGATTCTTCCCAAGTCATTGTTTTAGCATTGGGGGTTTGTCTCGATTTCTTGACAACATGGGATGATCATTTTTGGGAAAGAACAAACCGCAGGGGATAGACCGGGGATTTGTCTTTAAACGTTATGGGGTATATCCCATATGCTCTATGTATAGGATATTTACCTACATTTGGGTGATTTTAGGGCAAATGTTGGTAAATATTCCATACATGGAGCATATGGATATGTAGAATGGTATCGCAAGGATCTTAAATATTGATTTATCCGAATAACCAACAATCGGGACAAACTTCAACGCCCTCATTTCAGCTTGGTGAATCGTTATAAATGCATATATATATATATATATAGAAATATCGAGATATCATGGTGATATAAAGGAGTTAAAGTGGTGACGCCATGCTAATTGTTGATGCATGCTTGTCAAAGATAGTTTGGATACCTCAATTACATTGTTTTTGAGAACATGATGATCCATTTAATTAACATAAACACGTGAATATAAAACAAAAAAGAACATAACCGCAACTTGTCATACCACAACTATTCATTTGGGGTATCCAAAAAAACGATGATTCCACAGGTGGGTCTCCGTTTATCTAGGGGATACTGGGTGTTTAGATCCTCATTCTACTGTGCATGTGGAATGTCATGTCTATGCGTATTGTGTATTCTAATATATGCATATATTCTAATATATATATACACGCAACTATATGTGAGTGAATATATTGTATTCCATTTGATCAACTATATAATTACATCCCATTAAACTTTGAGAAATGTCATATTTTTGCTGATAGAACGGTCCGTCCGGATCTTGCAGTGTAACCACTCAAAAATCCCACGACTCACCCGATAAGAAAACAACATCATTACATATCATTCATTACCCGGCCTGGTAAACATACAAAAAACTATTGAACATGGCCATAGAAATAGTTGATTTACCTATTGAAAATAGTGATTGTCCATAGTCATGTGAATTTATCAGAGGGTACCTGCTATCATCTGCATATTGTATCATATTGTCGGGCGAAACATATCCCAGGGGCGGCTCGTCCATCACGGTTTCAGGTGTTCTTCCAAGCAACGGACTATCTTCTGAGTTCAGATGATTGTTCACCAACCTGAGTGTGAACAGATGCCATCTGGATTGGCTGTTGAACAATCGGATCACCCGCTTGGGGTAAGTCCCGGATTCTTGGGAATACCTGTATGTTTGTCCTATGCATTTGCCATTCGAAACGGTCTGACGGAAACTCGTCCAAAGATGCCCAAAGTCCAAACCTAAGACCTAAGATGAGTATCAATTTTTGATGATAGCATCCTTTGGCCATCTTTGGTTTGGTTTGGAAACCTTGTCTAAACCTTTTTCAATGGGAGTATCTGATGATGAAGCATCAATTTTTGCGTATCCCATGGTACCAGACATCCATTCGATTCGTCCAGGTGAGTTTCAGCAGTTGACGTCTGCGCATGTGCACTGTAGAATGTGTGCACTTATTTATTTGTGTGCATCCATGTTAATATCAGAGTTTTATCTGCAAAATACTGATATTCCACAGGCATATCACGGTACCTCTATGTCCAACCAATGTGGGTTGATCTGAAAATAAGGTGCCAGTGCCGTAGCATTCAATCCAACGAACATCATCATCGCCATTACAGTAGATTACCGCAATTTGGGGGGTCAATCCCACATGTTTCTATAGTATCCATTGTATAGTATCAGTATAGTTGTACTGTCATATCATAAAATGGTTGATTTCTTTATCACCCCCGTGTTCCATTCTATCGCATTAAATATGCCCTTAAACTCTTGGTTAAGCCCGTACAAAAGTAGAGTAAGTAGAGTAAGTAGAGTAAGTAGAGTAAGTATAGTAAGTATAGTAAGTATAGTAAGTATAGTATTCATTTGTTGTGCCACAGTTGTATCCCCCATTTGTAACACATAAAAAATATCCCCCACCAAAAAAACAAAACAAAAACATTCGGGGTTGCTCCCAACAGTTTCCAAGATCCCATGTGGATACGTCACTTAAACCCCTGGTTTTTTCATTGGCCAACCCTGGTTATAATGAATAACATTATCACGCATTATCCCACCATATCACCCTAGGTGGTATTCCAAATAGATGGCTATTCGGGTATCTAAAAAAGAATCTCCTATTCGCACTGCACCAGCATTTTTGTTGGATATATGCCCACTATCCCCAAATTCACATACGCCCTGCCTTTGGGGGTTGGCAGATGAGTTTCCACCCAAAAACTTACTGGTGCTTAGCAGGGAATTTTCGGGAATGATCCCTAGTAATAATCATCCCAGCAACCCCCAGCAACCCATCCATTCCCGGCAAGGCACTGTCCGATGATGCGGCCAAAGGCCGATCCCGTGAGCAGGGACGGCACGAAGAGGCCACTGGGAACTCCCACGCCGTAGTTCCAACCTGCGGAACGGAAGCCCCACCAACGCCGGGGCGAAGATGTTCCGTAAAAGAGCTATATCGACTGGGGATCCACCATTACCGCAGAAACCACCAAATTGCAACCAGGTGAAGTCTGGTACTAGCACTCACTGGCTTGCCAATCTGCCAATCTGTCGTCATCTTGAGGTGTTGCTTCTGGTTACCCCAGTAAATATACCATGTAACAATGAACCAAGAAATGCAATTAGTTCAACCAACTTAATGAAGTTCAACGAAACCAACTTATGTATTTTAGGTTATCAATTATGTATTGTAAATAAATCCAAAAAAGCAACAAAAAGTGGAGCTAGTTCAACCAACTGAGCCATTCCAAGCTGGGGCATCATCTTTTGGCCACCGATTTCACCAAGCTGCAAGTGAAGATAAAGTTCATCACCGCGAAGAGAAGCAAATATCGGAGGTCAAAGTCTTCCTGTGGTACAAGGATGGTCCCCCGAAACGGGGTTTCAACGTGGGTCCATCAGCAAAGCAATGTCACTCAGCAAAAAATGTCACGTTGACGGATTGCAGCAGCGGCCTGAAAAAAAAAATCATCCATCAGTTTGAAACCATGCCTTTTGCAGCCAGATATTTTGCAGCCGGATATTTTGAAAACTGCTCCCCGGGAATAGTATAGTGATACACCTATAGTAGGTCAGCATGGCACCATCATCAAAGATGCGCTTGGGTGTAGCTTTGCTTGCCTACTTCGTTGGCTAGTATGCAAACACGTGATGCGGAAGGGGCTGCAGAATTCGGGAACATATTGACCCCAAGTACTTGCTTCATTTTAGATCACCGGAAATTATAGGTACCCCTATGTATAGAAGATTTTCCATCGAATCCTTCATCCTTCATTTATCGAGGATTTTCCTAGCTATAAACTATCAACCTCAATTTGGTGCGGGGATTTTCCAGAATTTTCTCCGGTTTCCTTTGATCCATTCCTCCCGTGTCTGCCGTTGCGCCTGACCATGGAAGAGTTGCTTCATGGCTTTGGTACCTTGGAGCAGTCCCATGGGCTCTCTGAGCGGCATCATGAGGCATCAATGTACTCAATGTACATTTGAAATCAATGACAACAGCAACAAACATGATATCAGTTGATCAAATCATATTACTGGTTCAGTTTCATTACAAAAAACTTGATATCATAATGATATCCCCGTTGATTCATTGAACGTCATACGTCGTGATCCTTGTGATACGCCAATCAGCCGTCAGACGAAGCGGAAAACTGGATCCCAGGTAGTGGCCCTCCAAAGGAGAGCTGTTGGTTCGTAGCTTATCATTTACTCTACAGAACTGCATTGATGGTGTGTATATATATATATGGATATTATATATATGAATATATTATATGTATGGATAGATACATATGTATATATATTATATATATATATATATTGTGTATATATATATATATACTGTCTATATATATATGGATATATATATATGCGTATATACTGTATATATATATGATATATCTATGGGCTTGTAAACCAACAAACACCGGGATATTCCTGGACTTCGTCGCCATGCTGCCGGTCCTCCAAAAGATGGCGATGTCATCGGGCAGCTCCTCCAGCCTGGGATGATCCCGGGAGACAGTCGGGTCCATGGAGGGTATACATGGGGGATAATATGGGATATATGATGGAAGGAATATATGTATAATTATATATATATAACTATATATATATTGTATATATATATATATATGATTGTATATGTATCTATATGGGTAAATTGTAATAATTCACTAACCTGAATCTTGCGGCCATGTGGGGATGATTTCCCTGAAATAAACCATGATTCCAGTGAGGGAGAACAGTGAGGTCGTTATAGTTTACCCAAATAATGGGAATATATCATGGGAATATGACGTTTATGGAAACGGACGTGGAAACGAAAAAAACGACATGTGGGAGTTGACAATATGAAATACATGCAATCTGTGTTGTCCAATAATCAATCGGGTGAATATCCTAAAATCTAGTAGTTTATCGTCCTCTCCCCATATAAAAATCCCAGTCTTGGACCAAATCACCAATGCTTTAACCAGGTTTTCATGTGTGGAGCAGCATTGATATCCATCCTGCAAAGGAAACCAGTTGATACCTATACACAGGTCAGTGTGTGCCACTGCTCACTCATGGACATTTGCATTGAATGGGGACTTACCAATGCTTTTCTTCTAAAACTGGAAATAGGTCTTCCAGCAAACAAATGGGACTAGTTTTTGTGTATTCAAAACTGGACATGATGCGGAAAACCTGCCATTTTTAACGCCTCCCAAGTTTCGGAACCACTGACCAACATCAACCACTGGGCGACTGAAATCCCTGGGAATCATGTAATGCCGTTGAAACCCAGCCATGTGTCATGTAGGGTCCATCGCTGAGAAGGATGACCACCTCAGAACTCACGTCGCAGCAGATGACTTTGGTCGTTACATCTCTTTATGGTAATCCCATAAAAAAGGTAAATTAGTACTATTTGAGTAAAGGGATTTTACTGTTCTATCTTTTGAAATGGGTTGAAACATACGCACCTTCAACTATATCTCGAAAAATACATATTGATTTCCAAAATCCTAATCTGGTCCGAGGGTGTCGAAACCCAAACCCCAGCCTCTCTTGGTGTCGACACGAAGTTGTGTAAATGTTGCAAAATCACAAACCACTCACCATTGCGCATTCGGTAGCCAATCTTACAAGGATTTGTTGGCAACCAATTCACTTCTTCGCTGGGCATTATATTCTCCATTGGTGGCCAAACATGTTTTCATCACAAAGATTCAAAGAAATATGATTAAACATAATCCAACATTACCAACTGGCAAATTAAGATCACTATGGCACATCACCATTCTGAATGGGTAATTCATCTACAACTGGGCCATGGCTTCCATAGCTATGCTAAATTACCAGAGGCTAATCTACAGAATCTTCTAATTTGGCATCCCAGGAATCGGAAGTGGTTAGTAACCGTAGTACGACCCAGTTGTGAATGTTGTTATTGTAATAGTTCTGTGTACAATCTAATTAGTTAAATATATAGTTATTTAACATAGAACACTGGTCCATTTATAACATTTATAGATGATTTATGATGACTTACTTGAAACTGCTAATTTTCCAGTTCGCAAACCGTTAGTCATAACCGGAGGGTATATATATATATAAACCATTATAGTGCCAATGGAATCCCACTAAAACCCACATATCTGGGCAAATTCCAATAATTCACCAACCTGAAAGGTGCGGCTATATTGGCACGATTCCCTTACTAACAATGATTCCAGGGTTCGGTCACAGTGAGGTCAGTAGATATGTGTATATATAATATAATATATGTATATACAAAATCCATATAAATCCATTAGGATCCCATATAAATCCCACAGCAACGATTCCGCGCGGCGGACCGCTGCCAAGGTGCCCAGAAGTTGAAGGAAGCAATGACAAAGGTCACGAAGAGCGCCTCCGGTGGAGACCATATGTATATATATATATATATTTATAATGCAATATATAGATATCAACAAATAGTTTTTATTTATATACGGTATTATACGGTGTGTGTGTATATATGTATATATATATATATATTCATATAACCATTATATCATATATAAGCTCCCATAAGCCACCCTGATATCTATGTCGACACGACAGTATCTTGTTGATATGACATGATATGACATGATATGACATGATATGACATGATATGACATGATATGACGTAGAGATCAGGTCTCATCGTAAAAAAAAAAAAAAACAAAAACATCACCTCCCACTTTGCTTTGGCTTTGGCCAAGAGGATAAGAGTTGGGTCTCCAACCCTGAAATAGACAGGAAACGGCAAGAGTAGCCAACAGTGGGACGGCAAAACCATGGCTTCCTGTAGAGATCGATACCATCTGGATATGAAACCACCAAACACTTCGAGGTTTTTCTGTGATGCTTCCGGTTTACCCACCGATGGATGATGTGATGTTTGAATTCATCGGTTACACCCATCATATAACCCGATCATATCCCCTTCATATCCCCTCAATGGTAGAAGAATCCCTATGTTTCAGCATATTCCCATGATAATCCCATATAATAAATCCCATAAATTCCAATGATAATCCCCTTTTTAAACTTCGTCTCACCACAGTTTACCGCGCAGTTCGTGACCTCCAAAAACCTCTTGTGCCCTCGCGGTCCGATATGTCTCTGTCGCCACAGCGTGAGTCGCCTCGCCCGGCGAACGGCCAAAGGTTTGGTCCCGGAAGATCTTCTGGCGTTCTTCAAGGATAGCAATACCAAAAATTGATCTTATGCTGAATATGTAATGATAAAACTATGAAGAATCATGAAGTATCTTTGATTTTCAATGCCAATTACTGGATATAAAGGAAAGACACAGAGAAATGCATGTGTTTTTCCTCAGTACATGGTGCCTTCATCCAACTTGGCCTCTGCAACGCCGGGCGTCATCATCTCCCACAGACCATGGAGGTATCGTCGGTAATCTCATTCCCCTATGAAATACCTAGCATATTGTGCACCCCCAAATGAATAGATTCAATACTAAACCGTACTAAGCCAACGTTTTTAAGGTGGTGTTGCCAAAGCTGCTATTTGTTTTTGCTTATTATGGCATGAATGCCTATCGCCCTTCATGATGTTTTTTTTTTTTTTCGATACTCCCAGGTCGCCACCCAGGTCGCCACCATGAAGTGGCCAGGCCAGGTCACTTGTTCATGCAGTTGAAGAGTGCGCCCATGAGACCTCCACACACTGCCATAAGGCCAAAGATACCAAACTCCTGCGGCTGTCCCCGACATTCACCGGTGGATGGTGGCGAAATCCGATAAACATCGATCAACCGCCAAAAGGATGATTGAAACCCTATAAATAATGGGATGTTTACCACCTATCAACTGGTGATTTCTTCCATTCACAATTGCACTGACCATAACAGCGCTGTCCAGGATGTAGTAGTCCATGTTGCTGAAGCGGCCAAAGCTCACCGGCACTCGCCAGCCTTGCAGGGCCCAAAAACGACCCTGGGGGTAAAAATAAAAAAACAATTATACCCTCAAACAATGAAGTTGTTGTTTTTTTTTCAAACGGTATTTTTTTTTGGGTGGGTTCCCAACAAAAATTCTCCGATTCGAAGAACATCTAATAAGATTCTCTGTGAAGTTCTTTGAAATTAGATTTCTTCAATTGGCCTATTGGTATATGTCGAGAAATACTTTTCTAAACATTTGGGATATCAAATTCCCATATGGGATCTTCTTGGTATGAACAAAAAAGGGATATGTGGAAGAACTGGAAGAACCCTAACCAGGGCCCTACCTCCCAGCTGAGGATCATATCCTGGGTTGGTCTCATCAAACATGGCCAAGAAATATGGAGGTTCACTTTCCATAGCTCAGTCAAAAATCCACAATACCATCTGGCTATTTAACATAACTATGGAAAATCACAATTTTTAATAGGTAAATCCACTATAAATGGGCCATTTTCCATGGCTATGTTAAATAACCAGAGGGTATATTGAAATAGAGTAAAAGCAACTATTTCACCATAGTAAAATATGGATATTATGACTAATTAAGGCTATTGTGATATTTATTGAATATATCAAAATAGTTGCTTTATATTGTCTTTTACTGTGATATGTTCTGCCATCCAACGCATGTCTCTTAGAGTTCGTTATTGCCATCGGCTTCGAGATGCTTGCAAGGTATACAAGGGAAGGGGAAAGACAAATAGTTGCTTGTGTTTTCTCAGTACTATCCATGAGTATAATCCATAGCATATCATAATTATGAAATCCCTATGGATCCAGCCATACTTCCTGCGAAGGGGACGAATCACCCACCAGTCATCATACCCCAAATACAGTACTCCGGAGGTACTGTACTTGGATCCATGGGGTATATCATGAAGTATCCATGATCATCATCATCATCATGGCATACCCCATGGATAATTTATCATTCCAGATGAATTATCCCATTTAAACAACATCATATCCATAAAATGATGAACATCATCCCATTCATCTCCCATTGTTCCGCCATTTTCCCTACCCATTTTTCCGTTGTCGGATCCCAACGACGCAACGATGCGTTGGCGCCTAGCAATCCCCAGGGAAGGCCATGGTCCCTGCCCATGAAGAGCCGGCTCACCAGGGTCGACACGCTGGCTGCGGCGAAGAGACGCATCCTGGGCGAAGAGACGGAGGCGGTTGATGGCGGTTGCCTGTTGGTTGATTTAACCAGGTGGAAAACACCAGGTTTAAAACATGGTTTATAGATTCTTATAGATGTTTATAGATGTTTATAGATGTTTATAGTTTATGGTAGACATCATACTAGAAGTAGATGGGTGAACATCAGACCAACTAACATAGCCGGGGCAGCCATGTTGAACCATGTACAAATTGAAGATGGCCCTTGGATGTGATGCGCTGGGCACGGTGCGGGTCGTTAACATGGTTATAATTATATAGGTACAACTGGATTTCAATACTGCGTGGAATCCCAGTGAGCAAGTGGATAGTAACACATATATAGTAATCATATGAGATAACCCTGTTAAATTAGTAGGATATACCGACCAGACTTAGATGAGTGGGTGCACATAAATATATGTATATATATATAATTATATATATATATATATACATACGTATACACACATATATATATATGATATGCACTTACTATTTCCGGATGTAGTCCCAAGTGGTGGTGGACATGGTTGCATGGTTTGGCAGGGGGATAATGTAGACTTGGACTTGGGGACATAGGGGCCCCAAATTTCCACGTAAAATAGGCATGTGTTGATAGTCTATGTTGTTTATGTTAATAGTCTTATGGCTTCTTGTGTATTTCATTTTATTAGCTATGTTTCTGCTACAGTACTCTTCAACTATTTGCTGCTATTTACTTCTTATTGCATTTGATTCTATAAATTGCATATAGAACAGGATAGTAGAGGTGGAGTTGTGACCCCAATCCTCCATACAGATTTTGATTCTGTAAAGTGCATATAGAACAGTATAGTAGGGCTAGAGTTATGATCCAAGTCCTCAATATAGATTTTGATTATATAGGGATCTCTAGGGATCTCTACGGATCTCTATGGGAATCTCCAGGGATCCGCCCTTAGGGATCTCTAGGGATCTTCAGGGATCTATCTCTGGAGATCTCTGGGGATCTCTGCGAATCTTCAGGGATATCATTCTCTCGGTATCTCTGGAGATCTTCAGGGAGCTGTCTCTGGAGATCTTCAGGGATCTCTGTCTCTGGGGATCTCTGGGGGGATCTCTTGGGATCTCCAGGGATCACCATCTCAAGCGATCCTCGCAAATCTCCAGAAATCTGCAGGAATCTTTACGGATCTCCAGAAGGTCCAGGTATCTCTTGGGATGTCTAAGGATCCATGAGAAAGAAATGAGAAATAAGGTCTACAGAGCCTCGGAAGAACTTCAATCTTGCTGGATGGCCATGGATGGCTCCAGATGGGTCCGGCTTCAGATCGTCCCTGGGGATCTCTGTGAATCCTATAGGAATCCCCTGGGATATCTCTCGGAATCTCCAGATCTCGCAGAGGAATCCCCTGGGATATCTCTCGGAATCTCCAGATCTCGGCAGGATTTTTGATCTCCAGTTTTTTCGGCAGATGTCTACGAGGATCTCTAGGGATCTTTGGGAATCTGTGGTATAAGGAATTACTTTAAGAAAAACACTAAGAACAAGAAGAAGAATCGAAGAATTAAATGACATCATAAATCTTATAGTTATGATTAACTGGTTTGTAGTGCATGTATGTGTATATATATATAATATACGGTAACTACATTTAAATATACGGACTTTTAAATATACGAACAGGTATTTTAGACTACCTCTGGGAAGGTTTTCCTTGGCCCGGGAGGCCTTTTAAACATACGGACTCCAACTCATTTAAACATACGGTAACTATATTTAAAATACGAACTGGCCATACTACCTCCGGGGCGTCGTGGTCTCGCCCGCCCTCCACATGTTTACCGTATATATAAATATGTGTAAATGTATGTACATGCTAGTATGTGTGTATTTGTAGTGTGTATACACATGATACAAAGGAACGTATTTAAGGTCTTAAAATAGATGATCAACTATGATATAGTTACCAGATACACTGCATTTTCAGAGACATGGCAAAATGGGGCCCCTATTTTGTCATTTTCTGATTTTCATGGGGGATAGGAAGGGGTCATTATATACTCAACATCCTGGTACAGAGAAGACTGCAGAGTCCTTGCGGTGTTTCTATGATAGGCTGCTATGACCAATGAGTGCACGATCCGATCTAGAGCAGATTTTCCCTTACCCATTCTTCAGTGGAAAAACATCGATCGAACCCAATCAGGCTGTGTCATGAATTCTTCGGTGAAGAGACTCCCACGAGCATCCAGCGTGGGACCCACCATGGCTATATTGCTCTGGGTTAAAACCCTGTCACCCTGGCAGTGAGCATCCTGGGTTTCAAAAAAACAAATGTTCACCACCCAAATACGATAAGTTAGGTTTTGACACATGTCCATATGGCATCATATGGCTGATTGGTAAATCCTGAGCCCAACTTGGGAAAGAGCTCCAGCAGCAATTCATCCAAGGCTCATGATGAAAGGATTCCTTGGTGGCTGATAAGCTTGCACCAATGTGGAGAAAATCCCCTTGATGGATCTTGATGGGTACCGTTTCGAAACTTCGTTGGTTACTCTCCCACATTTTTGTTTGGTTGCTCATTGTTGTAAACCATGTTTTTTAATAACCAGTGGCTCATCTCAACTGTTTGTATTGTTTTTGTCACAATTAAAAATTGTGAAGCATGTTCAAGCCGTGCCGTCCTCACCCGTTGTAGCTGAGATACCCCATTTTCAAACTCGAGATTAATACCAACGAACGAATATGACAATGACAATCACAAGTTGTCGTTCCCATTCAGATCACTTGTATCCGAAAAATACCCATGAAATATCACTTAGGGAACTTACTAACTAGGTTTATTAATCACACATTCCAAGATCTATTTGATCAGGAAATGGATAATGGATGATGAAGTATCACCATTTAAAGATGGTAAACCCATTGTATACCCATTAAATAGTGAATCAATGGTAAGCTAATATTAATGAGTGTGTTCATTATATCCCCAACTATATCCTCAGTGTATCAAATATTATATCCCCAATGAATTGACATAAATCCCCAATAGTTCCATATGTTCATTCTCCTCCTAATTAATATACATTATATCCAATTGCAAAAGGGTCATTCCCTTAAAATGCCATTATTTACCAGCCATTACATCCATTAATTATACCATCCAAATAAATTGGGTTTACCGTCCTCAAATCCATGATGTCTCATTTTATCATCATTATATATCCCATTAAAGTCACACTAAAATTCCATATCCCAACAAAGGATATAGGCTGTTAAACGAGGATAGTAACTGCTTATTGACCATCAATCTATAACCAGTAATGATATATCATCCGAATTAATCTAAAATCTAAAAGAACACATTTATGAATCATATATATATATATAATAGTTATCCATAATTATATAGTTATGATCCATATCACACATCAGCTTGGTCATATATCATATGCATGAATATTGTAATTGTCATTTAAGTATCCATAAATCCATAGTAAAGTTATAATTACCATAGAATATTTAAAATCAACGATTCATGTTAGTACCATACTATAAATCCATATCATAAATAATCATACTAACAACAGTTATACTAATCCCTAGTATAATAAATAATCCGTAGTATAATAATCCATAGTCATACAATGATTATTATCTAACAACTATATATGGAACCTACTATTAAAAAATAATAGATATTACATCATAATATCTTGTACCCAGAGAATTATCATAATTGAAATCATACTATGACAATAGTACAATCCATATTTATACTACATGATATTTATACACTTCATAATAAACCAGCAATTCATAGTATTTTTATAGCCAATCCAATCCATCATCCTTTCACTGGTGGTTTCAACCTATCCCTCTGAAAAATATGAGTTCGTCAGTTGGGATCATTCCCATATATATGGAAAGTCATAAAATTCATGTCCCAAACTACCTACCAGAAAGAGTCAATCTATCATCCTATCAGGTCCTACGATGGAAGAGATCCTGCACCAGTTGATAGATGGTTTATCCATTTATCCCACTATTTACAGGCTTTCAACCATCCTTTTGGTGGTGCAGGCTTTCGCCACCATCCACAGTATTCCCATTATCCCAATAACATCTAGCACATCTCCCATTACATATCCCCATGTTTGGAATATCATCCCAATCAACAATCCCGAATCATCCCATAAATATTACCATCTGGTTATTTAACATAGCCATGGAAAATGGCCCATTTATAGATGATTTTCCCATTAAAACCTCCATTTATGAGGGATTTTCCATGACTGTTAAATAACCAGAGGGTAAATGATCAATATCCCACAAAAATTATCATCCCATGTTATTTCATAAATCTTATCCCAATAACCAACTTTTTCGGCTTCGCGTCATGTGCGACGTGCCCTCCTCGATGGCGAAGAGCACCGAGCCCAGCGGCGCGCCGAAGGCGCCCGCCACCCCGGCCGCGGCGCCGGCGGCCACGAGGTCGCGCACCTCCTGAACGGGACGCAACGGGGGGGATGGGAAAAGGTAGGAAAATGGTTGGAAAATGGTAGGAAAATGCTGATAAAATTGGGTGAACATGTGGAAAAACTCTGGGAAAATGGAAAAACATGCTGGACAAAACGGTGGGAAAATTAAGAAGACAATGATGAAATGCCAGGAACATGTGGGGAAAAACGCTGAGAAAAATTGTTGACAATTTGGATTCTTTGGAAACAAATGTGGGAATCTTTGAAGAAATGGCCAGAAATGGCTGGGAAATTGTAACAAATTTGGGATCGGAGAATGGTGGGAAAGTTGGAAAAATATGGTGGTTGGAGAAGTTGGATAAGATAAGAACATCCGGAAAATTGCCAGATACTGATATATAAAGAAAACATGTGAAACGTGGAAAGCAGGCAGGTTAAAATGATTGGAACAGATTGGGAACACATTTATAAAGAAACAAAGGAGAAGCGGTGGATAGCAGTGGAAGCTCCATTGGGAATTGTTGACAAAATGGTAGGACAATGACAATGATGATATAATTGTAGTAGAATTGGTCGTTGTATGGAAGCGTGTCCTCATTGATACATTTAACAATACCGACGAACAGAATTCATGACAATGAGGTCAGTGGTTCACAAAATGATCCTGTCTCCAACATCTACCATCCATTCCAAGCTAGATCCAGCCCCTGTCCGCCGTCCTGCGTCCGGATGAAAGGTTTGATAAGGGTATCAATACGAAGCCCGGCCACCACCTCATTTCCAAACTTCTGCTTGGGGATATTTGCTGATCCAATGGATGTAGAGAAGTTGCAGGGTATGTAGATTTTCATCCAGGAGATGTGGACAAGTTGAAGGACATCCTCTGGTTGTTTAACAACGGAAAATTGCCCATGTACAGACGATTAATGCCAATTTAACCACTAAAACATGTGTGTTTTTCATAGCTACGTTAAATGACCAGAGGGTATACCGGAAATTTTGGATGAATTTGAGTTCGAAAATGGAGACAGAAAACTAAATCTATCCGAGGGAAGCGGCCAAATGCTACTACTGGAGATTCTGAATTGATTCTTGGCACAGGTAGAAACCAATGAACGCATATCAATCGGATACTGAGTTGGAAAATTAAAAAACTGGACTTGCAAGTTCAAGCCAGATTTTGACTATTTGATATGATTTGATTTGCATCTATTTCCTACTCAGCTACCACAAGATGCTGCCAGATTTTTCAAAAACATCCAGCAACTCCATGGAGTAAAACGGCAGTTGACCCTGCAACAATGGAGGTCCAAACCCTCCCAAAATGTTACCCTCTGGTAAATTGACATAGCTATTTTAAAATTGTCATTTATAGTTGATTTACCCATTTACCTATTAAACATTGTCATGTTGGTTTACCAGAGGGTATATCTTCTTTTCCCAAGAGGAAGAGGTTGTGCATGGCTACACACCAACTACAGCATACCAGTAACATGATGTTCCGAAATCTCTGACATTCTAGCGCACCCCATGTGGGTATGGGTCAAAATTGGCCTCAAGAGCAATCGTGAGCCATCTGTGGTCCCTTTCTGATCTTTCTGGATCTTAAATAGCTTCACCCATCCCCAATTTCTCATATAGCTGACGAGTCATGTCCCATTAAACCCTCATTAAATGCCATTAAACCGAATTAAATCCCATTAAATACCATTGAGCTAGTTGTGAACAAATCATGTTGATTTGCCGCAACACCATCGTCTGTTGCCAGGGGGGGTGGAACCCCTAAAAAAATCAAATAAAATGCAGGGGCCTAAGGACAAAATGCCAATAAAATGAGAGGGCGTAAGGTAAGATAGGAAAACTCAAGCAAAATACAATGGACAGGTACAAAAAGAAAATGACGCCAGGCACCCTCCGCCTGGCCACTGTTGGACCTACGTTATGCAACTGTTGGACCTCAGGCTCCAGCATTTTCTTTTGGGTTGATCTTGTTTTGTCCTGTTTCCTTCTTTGATTGGTTTTAACCATCTTTGAAGGAAAACTCGAAAACCCCCAAAATTGCAAGACCCAAAATTCACATGAGCGAGGAAAGGGAAAAGGAAAAGAAATAGTAAAGCAAGTAAAGGAAGGACCATGTTTGATGCCAAAAGTTATCGTTTTCGTTATCGTTTTGTTAGCGTTCGTGAATCCGCTGGAACGTTTCACAAAATGATCAGGCCGTTCACAGCTGTGCATCTTTGCTATCATGCTACCAGTATCTCTGTCAATTAACTTGATGGGTTAGGCACCTCAAAAAATAAAATGCACCCACAAAATAAAATGCTGGGGTCTGACCCATTTTATTTTCATTTTATTTTTATTTGTTTTATTTTAAAAGGGGCTCCAGCCCCCTCATTCTATTTAGGTACCCCGGACGGGGTTCCGCAACCCATTTTTCCAAAAAGCGGAGCCGGGTGACTGCACCAATGATTGCACCGCTGTGAATCATGGGACCTTCCTGCCAGGAGTCATCAAGCAACACAGTGACTTCAAGAGCAAACATGAACTAGTTGGTGGTTTTAGTTTTAACCATCTTGAAAAATATGAAAGTCAATGGGAAGGATTATCCCATATATTATGGAAAATAAAACATGTTTGAAACCACCAACCAGATGAACATCATGAACTCTATCAGCAAGAGGATACACTGTTACTATGAGGACTCAATAGCAAAATTGTGAGCGCATGCCTCACATGGCCAAGCACATTGCAAGCTAAGAACATATATCTTCACCAGCAAGAAAAAGGCAGCTGAAAACGGATGCAACCGTTTTGAAACCCTCAACCCGAGTCGCACCAAGAGCATGCAGAAAAGAAACCACGCACCAAAACATCCATGTGGATAGTAAAGAAATTCCAGAATGCTGGTTGTCAGAAGATCAATCAATAGAGACAAAAGTATTCAAATACCCCAAAACTGATGTAGATATTAAATCTAAATCATATCAACTGTATGAAAATGAAATAATCTGAACTTGCATACATCATGATGATTTCGAGTAGATATCTCAACTATTTCTGTTGGACGCCGTCTATTTCTCCGGATTTCACCGGGGCCTTGCCACAGGGCAAGCCAGCAGAAACGCTGAAGACGATGCCGCAAGCTTTGGCCATCAAAGTATGGAGACCAACGACCTAGGTCCCCATGGATGTCATACAGTTACCCTCTGGGAAACTCTCCCATAGCGAACTGGAAAATCACCACTTTGAGTAGGTAAAGCATCCAAAAAAATATGGGGGTATTTTCAATAGCTATGTTAAATTACCAGTATGGACGGAAATACCAGTTATAAGTTATAAGTCAGTAAAATTACCTCATTTATAGAATGTAAAACCCCATTTGCGGCTTTAACGGTAGGTGCTCCAGGGAGCTAAATCGCAAAGTTGGTTAGTAACTCACTGTGATGTTAACTTTAGATCAACATGTTAGGTACCCAAGGATGCCGCAACTGTTGTAGATACTTAATCAGAACCCTAAGGTAACGTTGGTTTCTTTGGATCTTTATGGATGTTTATGGTATATATACTGAACAACTTCACGGGGCACCAACTGTTGGATCTGTGGCGGATATACCCACTTAGATGGGCTTATAAATCAACATAACTAGGGGACAAGAGCCACCTGATCTATGGAGGACTATACTTCTCGTCAGGGGTTTATGATATATGTGAGGCGTTGGGATTTTCAATGGAAGTATCAGTGGAGTAATTAAGGTCTTCAATTCAGGGGGTGTAACTGATTGAAGATGGGGGTTGTACATGGATATAGACTATTCAGAAAAAAGGTTGATGATGGTGAGGTGTAATGTAGATCATGAGAAATGGTGCCCCCATGCCCCCATACTCATACTCGGAATCAACTCCGTGAAACCCACCCTGAGGGATAACGTCCCAGAACGCAGGCACAAGAGACTTCAAACAGGGAACGACGTGGAATGATGAAGCGACAATATCTGACACAATACCAAATATTAAGATTTCATGTCTGGTGGGTAGAACAATAAACCATCCCCCAGCCCCAGTCATCACCTTCCAGTCATGGCTGGTAAATCAAGGGACGCTTGGGAAGTCCACCCCGTTCAAGTAGCACTTGATCCTTGGCGGACATCGTTTAACGAACAACTCGGTTATTAGGTATCATCATATCCAACAACAATGGATGGATAATCATGGGAATATGTCAATATCATGGAAATCTTATGGGAATTGGTGATTTTGGGTATTAAGAGGTTCTTTTCCAAACCATATAGGCTACCAGATTGTATATTATACAGTAAATTTAAAAGACTGATGTTTCTATGTTCCTGATATAGTAAATGCAGTTCAGAAACTGTTGAATTACCGAAGTATTTATATTTAATGAGACTGAACAAACATCCCAGAAAATTACGCGATGGCTTATGGATTACTCGTAAAAGTTAACTGTGGATTATCACTGCTGGATAGAATGACCCAGGTGACTTTCAGGTATGCTTGGACGATGCCTTACCCATGGGAAAATCATCGAGCTAAATGCGAGATTATCGATTACATATATTGCTCTGTTTGATGATGCTGGAGGGAATAAACCAATTCCGATCCATTCATAGCCCAATAGACTATATACTGTATATATATACACACATTAACATGTATATATATATACAATCATATATACTTATTTATTTATATACATTAACATGTAAATATATATATATATATATACAAATATTCCGTCTATCATATATCCCATGCTATCCCCCATTTATACCCTCCAGTAAATTTACCTAGACCCTGCTAGATAGTGGTTGAAAGATTCGTGTCCACCAACAATTGGTGATTTTCAGGTTCGAACGGTAATTTACCAAAGGGAAATACATAATATTAAACTATAACCATTATATAACCATTATATAACCATAATTAATAATTATTAACCATTATTAACCATTATTAGCCATTATTAGCCATTATAAACCATTATTAACCATTATTAACATGTTGTATCCCATGTTAAATCACATGTTGTATCCCATGTTAAATCACATGTTATATCCCATGTTATCCCCCATTGGTAACAACTAAAACCCGCAGCAAGCGCCTTGGCTAAAACAGGCCGATCAGCGCCTGCGGACCCTGCGTGTCCAAGGCGCTCAGGGATCCCACTTCCTGCGCAGTTGGGGGATGGCTTAGTTCAGAATGGTGTTAATAAGCCATATACTGAGTTAGAATAGTTGAATATTAGCCAACTACATGGGTTATGATTTATAATACTTTTTTAATAGTTGAGTAATAGTTGAGTAATAGTACAATATACTCAGTTTGAATAGTTGATAATACCATCTAGTTGAGTAATAGTTGATATACTGGTTTATATACCATGTAGTTGAAGATAATTCAATAATGGTTGAATAATAGTTGAATAGTAGTTTAATAATCATGATAGTTGAACAATAGCTTAATCATAGTTTAAAAACAGTCTTACAATCAATATTGCATAGTTATCCAACAATAATGGATGCATAATGGATCATACCAGTCGGAATATGGGAATATCATGATATATCATGGGAATTTTATCAACATCTATCAAACATTGTGACTTAAAGGGAATATCATGAGAACATACCCTCTGGTTATTTGACATAGCTATGGAAGCTATGGCCCATTTACAGATTACAAGATTGATGAGATACCGATTGAAAAATATTTGAAAATCAATATGCTCCATATCTACAAGCTACAGCTGCTAAAAAAACAGGGGTAATTGGTCAATACACTATCTCTTATCCAGCATATCACTGGGTCAACTCGGATATATCCTACATACAACATTATATATATAATATATATCATGTACCCCCTATATTAATTGCTACGTCATAGTTATTTTTCATGCTTCAGCCACGATTCATTTTTCATGAACTGGGACCGCGGGATGAAAATCACATGGATGATTTGGGGGTACGCCCATGACCCTTGGAAACCTGCATATGACACTGGTGGCGCCTTTTCCTCCAGAATTTATCAGACAGGTCATGAGGAGATGTCTGATTTTTGTTCAAAGATTTCAGCAAACAAACACATCGATATCAATTCATCACTAGAAGCCAATGATATTATATGATGGACATTGCTAGGCTCACTACTGATGCTAATGTATTGTAGTCCAATAGATGGTAATGATTGGGCGCATTAATACTATTGATCCTCATTAATAGCATGGTATTCACTGGTGGTACTAATGAATCTATATACTTCATAAATTTTCAGCATGTATTGTAGTCTCCAATCTCCAGTCTCCACAATGGCAAACACATGGCAGGCCTGCGGCCAAGACCTCCACATAACACACCAAGAAGGCAGCAACACCTTAGAGGCCAATGAAAGATAAATCTGTGGCTGGACACAACAAACACATTTTCTATTTGATATGGTTCATCTATTTGATATAGCTGGTGCAGTTGCTACATGTTGGCCCACATTTTCTATAGTAGGTATACCCGCAGGGTAAAAAGTTGTTGTATATGTAATGTGTCGCACCAATGCGGAAAACACAACAACAACATATCAGTGGCTGATGTTTCAAGCTGTATCTCTGGAAACTGCATCACAAGCCGCTTAGTTCCCTTAGTTGTGAAAAAATGGATGGCTCAAGAGCTCTGTGGTGTTCGGAGCTCCTGCCTCCCATCACTGGTTCGTTCATAGCTCATTCCTTTGAAACAAGGCGAATCATTTTTGATTTTGTTCAATAAAAACATATCAAACATTTTAAAACAAAAGTGTTTCTAATGTTGAAGTGTTTTTTGCTTTTTAACCAATAAACCTTAAATGGGCTTATGTTCTCAATCATAATTCAAATCACCAATGATGAACCTCATTCAACCAAATGGCTATTCATATGAATCAATAAGACTTCAAATAACCAACAGCCGTTCATGATAATAATTATTACTATTATTACCGTCCTTTGGGTAATATTAATAATATTGATATTCAAATAATGGTAATTTTCACATTAGTTGGTAATATTAGTAATGAATGATTAATAATATTGCGATTTAGTATCATTGGGTAATATTCAAATAATATTCACATTACCAAATCGCTACTTTTGTAATTCCCACAGCATCGGAGCATCCAATTGCACCAGCCATTCAAAAAGCAAAAGCCGCTCCACTCGCCGAATAACTGGCTAAAGCAACGGACGCCGCTGCCCAACATAAGTACCTCATGGCCAATCGATGGAACTTGATGGAACCCAAACAATGGATACTCTATATGTATATGTATATGTGTAATTTATATGTAAACACATAAACTTGATGGAACCCAAACTATATGTATATGTATATGTGTAATTTATGTGTATATATACCTTGATCTTCAAACGAGCATTAATTTCTGGTGATGTTTTTCCATCGCGAGCAGAAATTTACCAAACCAGCACTTCTTGAGTTTTCACTGACTGTCACTGACTCAAAAAAAAAACAGGCCGCACAACGAGCGCAATTTCCCGCAATCGAGCGCAATTTCCCGCAAACGAGCGCACATTTGAAAAGTGGTTGTTTTCAAATCTAGCTGTACCTCGAGCAGAAATTGGTA
>Ga0126342_10003321_pt1 | contig 26470 bp, 26 predicted proteins | sample Cyp1metagenome_FD_92528 | JGI IMG/M metagenome (GOLD analysis project Ga0126342, IMG submission 92528) | Coral microbial communities from Lord Howe Island, Old Settlement Bay, Australia - Cyphastrea 1 metagenome | ecosystem: Host-associated > Invertebrates > Cnidaria > Coral ...
TATATAGTATATATAGTATATATAGTATATATAGTATATATAGTATATATAGTATATATAGTATATATAGTATATATAGTATATATAGTATATATAGTATATATATAGTATATATAGTATATATACCAATTGTTTCAGTTTTTTTTGAAAAACGTGGGATCTTTAAAAAAATGGCCCCGCTGGCCAGGAGGGCAAACTCCTGGCGCAGGGGATGAGGGATGGCAGCGAAACAAAGGTGGACGGATTTGCCCATTTCCTTGGTGAAAGTTGGTCCATGGAAAATGGCCCATTTATAGATGGTTTACCTATTAAAAATTGTGATTTTCAATGGCTATGTTAGTCATAACCAGATGGTATTCACAGATATTTCAGAATTTTCTGATCTCAATGGATTGGTTTAAGGGAAAATTTACTGGTGAAAGCCCCTAATATTTCATGGGAAAATCTATGGTTTCCGGTGTAGATTTTCCCTTACACCAATCCATTGATTAAGGGGATGAAACCATCAACCAAGGCCTTTTTTGGGTGATTTTTGCTGGACTGGAACCACTTTGACTTGAGAAACTTGAGACTAGTGATTAATACTAAGGTTAATGGGAATGGAAACCACTAGAAAATACTAATTTGACTTTTCTTGGGACACTGGAACCATTGGAGTGAAACCACTTGAAGGTTTTTTGGGGATCTGAAGCTGCAAATGGGCAGCCAACCTCCCGATGTCCAAGTTCATTAGCATGAATTTTGACCTGGTAAGCAGCACATGCAGAAATTGAATGTCCTCTGACGCATAACCTGCCACTTTGGTGTGCTTCACCCCTGAAGCGTTTGGCGGCTGGTCATTATTCCAGATTAGTCCTCAGTGTACCATCGTATCGCCCCAAAGATCTTTGGGTCTTGTTCCATTCTCTGTCATGACAGATCTCATAGTGACATAGCCTAACAGATATCCAATAGTGTCAGATATCCTATAGATCTAGTGTCAGGCTATGTCACTACCCATCTAACGATAGTGACATGGATATTGGATATCTCATAGTGCAAAGAAAATCATTTGAGATATCCATAGATATCCCATCTTCGAAATATCCATACCGGCAAATCCCCCTGGATTTGCCCACGACTCGTCATTTCCAGGCTCATGAGAAGATGGCCATGAGTCCCAGGGCGAAGATTGCGAAGCCAGCTGATTCATCTACATCTTGGAGTGCTTTTGGCAGAAAATGCAGAAAAGAAAACAACAAAAAAAATCTCAATTGTAGTTGATTCAGAAGTTGGTCTTCAGTGCTGGCCAGAAAAATTTATCAGTTAGTCTTAAGTGTCTCCTTAAAAGCAGAGAGACCGGTTTCAATCAGACAGCAACCCGTCGCTGGGATAACCGCAGCTTACCGCAGCTGCAGGGAAGCCACGGCTGGGTTTGGAAAAAAGATGCTGGCTGATGCAGGATGAAGATCGAATGCCAACTTGAAGGCTTAATCACTAATCTAGAATAATATGAATAATCACCATTAAGTCCCTTAAAAATATCAAGGAAAGTAGTAGGTCCCACTATTCTACTAGGATTTCACCTTTCTATCTCCTGGGGGGTTCGACATCGCAGAGACTTTGTGCTCAAGGATTTTATTTGTGAAGCGCCAACTTTATAATCGGAAGTGGCGCAATGGCACCAACAAAGGCCAATCAGGCTGGGGAAGTCTGGGCTGCAATCATGAGAAAATCATCTGGTTGGTGGTTTGGAACATGACTTTTATGACTTTCCATATACTATATATATATTGGGAATAATGATCCCGGTCATGAAATGAAACTTGATTTTGAGTTTTGAGTCGAAGCCATTCTGAAATTGGGAAACCCCAAAGATTCAAGACCCAGACAGTCAGTTTTGCAGCAAACGGACTGCAGAAAATTGCAGGAGAAGATGGCAAAGACGGAGATGTGTAAATTCCACAGTTTGCAGCTCAGGAAGAGAGCCCTTTTTATTACAGCTGTACTTATGAGACCTTGGGCTAAACTTATGCACAATATAAGGGCTATGTTTGGAAGGTTTCAAACATCCGTGATGCTCAAGCCCCAAACTTGAGAAGATAAATGCAAGGCACATGTCAAGTTGCAGGCGGAAAGCTTCCGAAATCTTGAGGTGTTGGCAAGTGCAAGCGTGGCCGCTTGTGCAGTCCTGTGCTCAGTGATTTGGAAGCCTGCCCTTCGGGCAGCTCGGAAAGTTCCCTGCCCTTTGTTGGGATCTACCGATCTACATCCCCATGACGGATCCATTTAAGTGCTGCTAGACAAATGGTGCTCCATGGATCCCATCAATATACCCCAGTCATGTTCGCATTAATCTACCAGCACCAGCGGGATCCGTCATGGGATTCGTCATTTTGATGGGTAACCCATCTCCCCCGAAGCCGAGGCTTTGCCCATGGCGGAGAGGAGAATGGGCTGATTTTGATGGTCTGGTTTACGACGTCCTACAAATTTAAGGTGTCCACCAAGAGACGTATCAACATGATTCAACATGATTCAACATAATTCAACATGGGTCTCAGGCTCAATCTATGTATATCTATGTCAATCTTGGAGAATCTTAGATGTATAGCTCAGGATCCATGCGAAAAAAAATGTCAATCGGCCGATTGAATCGGCCTGTGAGGAGTTGGTTCCAAAGCCAGATCTCTATAAAACCATGTCCCGAGCTAAGCGCCAACAGAAGAGGGCGGAAAGCTACAGCAATGGGAAGGTGTAGATCAATCGGGGATTTTTTGAATGATCATGGAAATATGTGTATATACAATTATATATGATATGAATATTCTAACATATGGACTATTTAGTGAGTTTAATGGATATGTTTGGGGATACACAGCACTTGGATCTGGAAGAAAAAAATCTTGGACCAAAGATTCCGATCGCCTCCGCTGATCCTAGGCTATGCCGGAAGTGGGCTAAGGCGCCTGTTTCGGCCTGTTTCGGGAGATTGACATGGAACCATATAGGAACCATATGGAACTTCCATGGAACCGGAACCATCGGTTGTAACATATGGAGTGATGCGGAATGATCAACTCTGTTCCCAAAGCGCTGTTGGATTCATTTGATTCAAATATCGATGACGTCCTGAAAAAACGCGGGTTTTAACAGATTCTTGGGCGATTTCCTCATTCGCCAGAGGAGATGTTTTCAGCTGCAACTAACATAGGTTGTCAAGAATGGAGAGTCCAATAGACAAAGAAAAGGTATGTTTAGGACATCACACATCATTACACCATCCGTTGCTGGGGGGCAAAAAAAATATTTTTGACCCACCCAGCAACACTATTCCAACCCATGTCCCAATCGTCATGATACACCCGAGTTACCAGCTGGGGAAAAAACTGCCCAGAATTTGTTGATTTTTTTCGGCGAAAAGGCTCAGATTTGGGGCTCCAAAAAGTCATCGAAGAATCCAAAAAAACAGATTTATCCAAAAAATCCCAGCCAGATGTTCCATGGATTTTCCAGATTTTCCAGATGTTCCATGGATTTTTCATGGTTTTTTCACGGATTTTCCCAGATGTTGCCAATGTTTCCCCAGATTTTCCTGCTGGATTTTTCCCCCAGGGATCCTGCAACTTCGCCCATTGCACCTTCGCTCATGGAGAGCATGAGCTACGTGGGACACGAGGATCGAAAAATGGAGATGTGGGGGGTTCGAAAAATATGGATCCCCGGGACCTGGTTTGGGTTTCAATACACATAGATGTCCCAAATTCCCATTGGTTGGTTGATGAAAATAGAGGGGTTTCTTGAAGGTTTACCCCTTTAACAACAGGTTTCTATGATGATAGATGGGATTAACCAGCTCCCGGCCCAAACCTATTTTTACCAAAAGGACAGTATTGTCAATACTATTCCCTGGTCATCCATGACTTGGATGATTTGGGGGGTACCATTGACTATAGGACACCCACAAAAAAAATGGTTTACCATGATTTATGTACAGTTTTTGTTGCAAATCTAATGGGGAAAATCATGATCAACCATGGTTTTGTTGCGGCCTATGACAAAGCCATTTGATCTATTTCCTGAACTATAGACAAGGAACTACCCTTTGGTTATTATTTGGTTATTTAACATAGCCATGGAAAAATGGCCCACTTATAGATGATTTTCCCACCTAGAAACCTCCATTTATGGTTGAGATTTTCCATATTTTCCATGGCAAACTGTGAGTCATAACCAGACGGCACATGTGATTTGAAAAACCTTTGGCTCTGGGGCTGCCACCAAAATTTGGGGGATCCGATTTTCGGGATCCGATTCGGGCCACAGGACGGCTTCCTTCCGACAAGGAGCTGACGGAATGCTGACGGATTGATCAGATTAGCATGCCCAGATGCTCCATGTATGGAATATTTACCTACATTTATCCCAAAAATGGCCCAAATGTAGGTAAATATTCCATACATGGAGCATCTGGGATGGTGATTACCATGGTTTCAACCGGTTTTTCGCATGGGATGATTGTCTTCCAAGATCGAAGATAGGATAGCATGGTTGGTAAATGTCATCTAAATGTGGGTCCACGCCAAGTTTCCCCGAAACCAAGTTCGCAACAAAAAAAACTCAGCAACCCACACTGACGGCCCAGTGATTGACCGGTTTTTTCCGGTCATATTTTCATAGTTTTCATCCAACGTTGGGAGTTTTCATTCAAACCAACACAGGTAACACATCAACCAACAGGCATAGGCAGCTCTTCTGAAAATACACACGGCTGGCCATCCAGGAAAGTCGTTCCAGGCTTGGCCCAGAATGGGATAGAAGCCAACATCGAAAAACCGGTTTTAGCCCCAAAGATTTGGATGGTAGTTCAACTTGTATAGAAAATCCAAACATAGGGTTTTTCCCTTCAAGATCTTCAAAAAACATTTCCGAAAGCCAGGAGGACTTTGGTTCCGATGCCACCACAAAGTCTGACTCAGGAGACGTGGCGCTGTTGTTTTTGTTTTGGCCAGAAGTTGATGGGAATATTCAGGGCTGGAAGTCCCATACTTTTTGGGCCCTTTTTCATTGGGGAAAAAACCCATGGGTTTCCCTCTGAAATGCCAAATTCTCCATGAATTCTCATGGATTCTCAGTTTTTGTGTGGCAGAAGATATGATCTCTTTGTGCACCTGCCTTCATCAACAGAATGTGGTGAAAACTGCCTGATCTGGAAAGTCTACATCCACAAAGAATGTGCACGGAAACAATGACCATAATGACCCTGAGGATCGTCCTCAGCCATGAGAACCAGAGAATTTCTCCTGGAAAACCTCCGTATGTGGGTCTGTTTTCAGTGTCAGATGTTGAAAATCCATGCCTCGAAGGACAAAGCAGGGAGGATCGTTTGGAGGCCCGGCGCCCCATTTTTTGACCGGTCAACGAAGATCAACCCGAAAAAAACCGGCCCTTGATTTTTTGCAGATATCTTTGGAAGATTTTGGAAGTTTGACTCAATGTATCCAGTTGGATTCAAGTTGATGTGACCAAAAAACAATCGCTTTTGGAAGACTCAGAAAGTCAGAAACTCTCCGAAAATCCCAAAGCTCAGCCCTGAAATCCAGAATTCACTGCCTGTGTACCCCCTTTTTTTTTCAGCCCAGGACCAGTGCCTTGGCCTTGGCCAAATCATGCTTCTCCATGCCCATGCTGCGAACGTCGCCAGCCTATCTGAGAAGGAGCTGATCGTTGCAGGGTTGGATTGGTGTTTTTGGGTAATTTACCCTCTGGTTATTTAACATAGCCATGGAAAATGGCCCATTTATAGATGTTTTACCTATAAAAAATTGGGATTTTCCATGGCTATGTTAAATAACCAGATGGTAACCAATAGAATATGCATTAGAATTGAATTAAACTAATATTCACCATCAACCAATTTTAACCAATTCACCCATTTGACATTATTAGGTGTGGTAATAGTAATAGAAAATCATAGAATGCAGAACAGATTAGATGTTTTTGCGGATATAGTTCAGTAAAATGACTTATGCACACGACTGACTATCACCGTGATGGTGATGATGATGATGATGATGATGATTATGATGATGATGATGATGAGGAGGAGGAGGAACAGGATCAGTATCAGGACATTTGGGAAGGGACGCCCAGATGCAGTGAGGATTATGGTGGAAGAACATCGTCGCCATTCGTCATCGTGTCAGCAACAAAGAATTCGTCATCGCAATTCGATGAAATTTCTTGCGCCAACGATGTTTTGATTGTTTTCTTGCAGGAAGATGAGACCGACGTGATGTCTCAGCGCTACTCAAACCTGGACTTGGACCTGTATCTTCCCTTCAAGGGCGTTGATATTCCCATGAAGGCGCATGTTGGATGGGTCAATGGCTATCGGAGCATTTTTTTTTGGACGATTTTCAGACATGGTTCCAACATGTGCCACCTAAAAATTCATCTACCATCTGGTTATGACTAACAGTTTGCCATGGAAAATATATGGAAAATCCCAACCATGTTTATGGAGGTTTCGTTCGCTGGGAAAATCATCCATCGGCCATCGAAAAACCATGGCGAACTGTTAGTCATAACCAGAGGGTATATCATGATATATCATTCCATAATCATATCTGCCTTATTCTGCATTTCTGGAAGTGATGTCATGTATATGGATGTATATGGAACCCATAGCGGCTTTCTCAGGGCTGCTTCTCCTTGTGCTCTCTTTGACAAACCGTGAGGTTCTCCCTTCTGGACACGCGTCTTGTGGGCCAGGGCCTCTGAAAATGGGGGATTAAAGGAGGTTTATAGGTGAAAGATAATAATTAATCTATAATATAAATAGATTTTGGAGCCTTATAGATGGAAAAATCATCTATAAACGGATTAAAAAGCCATGAGTCATTTAGTTCAATGATTTACTGGAAAAAAGACCTTGGATTTTCTACTATGTTAGATTACCAAAGGCAATGTTGTTTGAGAGGAAAATATATATGTGATAAACCAACTGATTTGTTGACAGTTCACAAATCCATATCATAGATCATGGATTCGTATAGATTTACTTCCCTGGATCACAAAACTTGGAGGCACCTGCACTGGGAAAAAAAATGGGGTGATCATCACCTGGATTTAGCGGCAGCGAAGAAAACTGCAGCTTCACGAATCCAGATTTCCATAGATTTCCAGAGTTCCAAATTCATGAAATTTCCATGAAAATTTGATGAAATTTGATGACATCATTTCACCAAGGCGTCCGGAGATTGTTGGTGGCTCATGGATTTCTATCTGAGATGGCCATGATTTGGTCATCCTTCGGAGGGCCTCAGACCATGAAATTTCTCAAACTTCGTTTTGGAGAACGGCCCCACGTCGTTTCTGAACAATGGCCTTTGCTTTATCGGGGACCGGATGAAGTGCATAGGAAGTGCATTGGGACTGACATAATCTGTCGGGAATTCGCTTGTAGACAGGAATCGTCTCTTGTAGTCTACTGCAGGGAGTTTTCACGTTGGCAGCAGAGAAAGCCTAAGTTTAGATCTGAAAAAAGATGAAAAAAACATCAAGATATGGTTTCGTTCCATACCTTGAAATGAGTCAGTGATGTCTTGTCAAAGGTTGCCTGCGTGTGTCACTTATTGACTTCGGCTTGCGAGGAGCCGGACGTCGGCGTCGACTTACAAAGAGCGGAGGTTTTACAAATCGCATGGCATTGCGGCAATTTTGTGGTGTTCCAGATGTGACACCAGATTTCAACCCTGGAAACTTCTGGGGACCCCGGGCCTGCTACACGTTTAGCCAAGACGTCCCGGGGGGAAATGACCTGCAGCACGCGTCGCAGATCAGTTCCCAGCTGACGCGTTACGTAACGACTCGACACTGTGGTCTCTCCGCTGACTGCAGCAGCTGCCCAGGAATACATCAGGCTTTGTCTTCCGCCCTGATGCAGGATGTCATATGATGTCATATGGGACCCCATATGATATGTCAACGAAATGACAGTGATTCATGATGATTAATCTGGGAAAATGTGTTCAAATGAGAAAAAGAGGGTCAAAATTTGGTGTTCAACTTCAACCAGTAAACATGTTGAGGTCTTCGATATCTTGAGATTGTTGAGTGCTTATTCATCGTCAGTGACTGGCTTTGTGGTGTTTTAGATGTGGGATTTGTTGCCACGACATCCGAAACGCGCCGCAGCCGCTGTTGGAACAGTTTGCTCTCGAAGCATAGGAGATTGGTGCAGTGTCGTGCTGTTGCACAACTCAGCTGCCGAAGAAAGAGATTTCAATCGACCGGAGGCTCTACATGGCCTATATCAGAGAAAATCACATCAGAAATTCGATTCACATGGAAGATTCACCTTAAAATTTACCACTGTTTACTAAAGTTCGAGGTGGTTTTTTTAATGGCCTCCTGGGTTTAGTGCCTAAGTGCTGTTTGAAGCGGGAAAGAGGTGCACAATTTTCTGGTAACGTTCCGTATTACCGGACTGTGACTCTTTCAGAAACCAATGCTCGAGTGGTGAATGACTCGCAGCGATTGGATTTTCTTGCAAAAACCATCTGACCATTTTAGCAATGGATTGATTTAAGGGAAAATTTACAGGAAACCCCTATATCTAATGGTAAAATCCATGGTTTCCTGTAGATTTTCCCTTAAACCAATCCATTGATTTTAGCAAGCGATGGATTCTAGCTCGCAGAACTTGTGAGAAACGCCACACGACTTTCATTCAGAGACTTGTCGTTGATACGAGTTATGTCGCGAGTAGATCCTCGATTGCCAGGAGCGATGGTATTTTTGCAGCTCTTCACACAAAGCTGTCGCCGTAGCTGTAACAGAACTTAAGAACTTACAGTGGCAAGCAGGAATCTCATTCCAAACACAGTGAAAAGATCGGCGGTGTAAGATGTGAGCAAAAGGAGCCTGGAGATACCTGAAGATGAAGTGTTAGTGGCTGCAGAGGGAATGCAGAGGGAATCATTACCCATTTTCCGGATCCGGCTGGTGCTGGTATATTAATGCTAACATGACTGGGGTATATTGCTGGGATCCATGGAGTACCATTTTTCTAGCAGCACTTAAATGGATCCTATGTGTTATAGGAGTAGCCACCTGATCATAGACTCTTAGACAGGTCATGATAGGTCTAGATTGCATGATTTGTGTGTCTGCGAAAGATGCGGATATACATACCCTAATTTATCCTAATTTAAAGTAGAACATAGAACATTCTGACAACTGATGTCACATGAAAGATGAAGCGTGAAGATCCATATATGTTTCCCAACTTTGTCAAGTTGGATTTGCTGAACATGATTTGAAAAGTTGTTTTTATTCCCACAAATTTTCAATCATGGTAAATCCCCCAAAAAAAACAATGGGACATCCAATAAAAACCATATCTGATGACCACCTGGGTCACTTTTTGTCCAGTCCGAGTTAGTCGCTGCAGCTGGTCCACCCATCTCACAACGAATCTGTGGCTTCTCGAAGCATGGCGTTGGTGCCGGGCCCAGGTTTCTGAACGAACGTTGGATCTACAATGGCCGTTTGAAAACAGGAAAAAATGATCATAGTCTGATAGTCTGTTGAACTTGATCCCATTTTCAGAGAAACTCATAAATCACATAATATATATATATATATGTGAATATATATATATCCATTTCGTCCATTTTAGCTGTTGCAACACGTTTTTCAAACCACTTTTGCTGCGCTGTTTTTTTCGGGACGTCCATGATTTTGGTCGTGGTTTTCCATGGTCGTTTCGGGGCCCAGGCAGCGTTTATCAACTCGCCTACGGGCCCCATGACAACGCACTTCTGGGGCCCTATTGCGAACTGGGGCTTGGCCGCCTCTGGGATGCAGCTGGGCAAAAAAAAAACGCTAGTTGTGAGCAAAAACAGCTGTGGTTAGAAATAACAACAAACATCAAACATAAACTTTGAGGCTACTCGGCTACTCAGTCTGATCTAGAAATATCATGACTGGAAAAATCATCATGAAATAGCATCATAACTGGAAAGATCTTCAAACATATTATGAAATCTCGTTATTTTCAACAAAAGTTTTGGTCGTTTTGGTCGCCCCAGGTACGATGCTGCACTGAAAGGGCCCGAGATCATTAATGAACGGATGTCCGCCACACAGGCGCGGCCAAAGCCTAAAATGAGGGCAGCCCATGATGGATGATGATGATGAATGGTTTTTCTGGAAAATCCTATGAAAGTGGATGATAATTATACAGGATGATACAGGAAAAAATGCCTTTGACATCAACATTTGCTGAGCTACACAACTATTTCAAATGAAATCAAATGAGCAACAGCTGCGACACCCATCTATGAACGCATGTGATGTGTGAAAAAGTCTGATGCTTTACACCCGCAACTGGGTTCTTAATTTGCTTGAAGAGGCAAAAAAAAAACACACCGTTTTTTGATCAGTTGAATCATGGTGTTTTTCAACATGTTTCAATCATCAAACTCTCAAATATTGGGAAAAACCAATGTTTCAACATGTTTCAACATGTTTTCCCAATGTTTCAATCATATTCTCAAATCAGTGGGAAAACCATGGAGAGTTTTTCCGGGTTGTTCCTCAGATCCTCTACAGCGGACTCTTCGTTCGATTCGCCTGGGCGGTACAACCACGGAACTACATCTTGGCCTCCTGTCCGGAAACCCAGCGTTTTTCCCTCGAAAAATTCCATGGGGCGACTTCGAATTCATGGTTTTTGTTTGGGGGGAAAATGATGATGAAGCCAATTTTTGTGGGGGAAAATCCATTTTTATGATGTACCTACTAACATGGATGGTTTATTTTTGGGAAAATCCGATAAAAACATGGATGATTAATTCTGGGTACCCCTATGACTTAGGACACCCCGATATGAACTGTTGATTTTTTAGGAGAACCAAGGTCACACCGCCAATGTCCTGGCCCAGAGCAACCAGCTTCGGAGGCCGGAGCGTGTCCGTTTTTCGTGTTCATATAGGGGGTTAATGATATTGATCCATTATGATGATTACAAGATGATTATATGATTATTATATATTGATTATATATTGATTATATATATTGATTATATATATTGATTATATATATATATTGATTATAAGATGATTATATATTGATTATATATTGATTATATATTGATTATATATTGATTATATATATTGATTATATATTGATTATATATATTGATTATATATATTGATTATATATATATATATTGATTATAAGATGATTATATATTGATTATATATTGATTATATATTGATTATATATTGATTATATATATTGATTATATTGTTTATCTAGTGAAACATTGGCAAATGATTACATGGTTGAAATTGGTTGTATAGCTGTTTGGGGTTATAGTGGTTTTTGATGTTTTTTGTAACATCCTGGGAGGAAAGTGGTGAGACATGCCCCTGTGGTCCCTAGATGTCCCTAGGTGGGCAGAACACAAAATCGCCACTGAGCCAGAAACGGGTGGTGCCACAGTTCGCTTGGGACCCAAGTTGTGTTTCTTGAGACACTTGGGATGGTAAAGGCTTGGGTTACAGTTTTTTTCTCGGTTTTTTGGGTGATTTTTTTTGGTACCAAAATGGTGTTTTCCATAAATTGTTACATGGTGTTTCCGCTAGAACACAAAATTGAACACGCTGGAAGCATGCTATCATATGCTATCATTGACTCAGGTAGCACATGTCAGATGTTGGCCATTTTTTTGGGAAGCTGTTGAAGGCTTTGGAAAAAAAAATTAGGATCACTGCTTTCATCATATATTGTTTCCGATGCATTTTTTTCATGCTGATTAGATCTCTGAGATTTCAAAAAAAATCAGCGGAAAAATCCCGAAAAAACCCGCTTCGGGATGGTCATTCCCAGCGTTTCCCCATTGGAGACGACATGATCTGCACTCATTGGAGAACTGTTCCGCCTTTGAGGAAACGCTTGCATGGGTGCAGCCGGGGCTGCGGCAGGTGGGATTTGCCATGATTTTCCAAATTTAGCCTCTGGTAATTTGACATAACTAGTGAAAATATGGCACATAGAAATAGTTGATATTAGTTGATTTACCCATTAAAGATGGTGATTTTCCATAGCTTTTTGTATGTTTACCAGAGGGTACTATATGACATGAGGGCGTTTAAGCAACGGACATGGATATCTAATGATATCTAGCAGGCAAAAAAGTGCCTTTTTGTGTGATTTTGTGACATGTAAATGATCATATGGTTCATATACCAAATGTTAATGACCCCATATATGACAAAAATATATGGGCCCACAAAGTATAGATCTAAATAATATTAAACAAATTGTTGTGTTCTTTTTGTAGCAGCCCTTCAGTTCACTGTTCCGTTCAGATTTGGTCCAGATTTGGGATGACTCTGGGCTGAATTCAATTGACTGAGAGTCTCTAAGATCGGCTCCAACTATATCCAGTTTGATGATCACTTTTCTTTTGGCTCAAAAAGTGAGACCGAAAAATTTTCCCATAGCAGCAATTTCCAATCCCCTGTTTTCCCCGAATTTTCACACGTGGCTTCACATTGTGGGTCTCTTGGTGAGCCAGGCATTGGAGCAATGATTGCAGCCAGCACGTTGAATTCCCAGCGATAGAGAAGCCACCTGTAGCTGTGGATTTTTGTTGGGTGGACATGAAAACCCTGCAGCATGTGGTGGAGAATGCAGGGAAAGATGGGAAAGCAGGCAGGTAGGATGTTGGATGTTTTTTTTTTTTTTTTTATGTTGACGCAGGATCAAGCAAGCTGGTTAAGTTCTTGGACGTTCTTGGTGAGTCACAAATGCATCCAAAAGTATATGCTATATACATATAAATGGGTTATAAATGTATTAAAGTGCCTATGTGGTACATTTGAAGGAATGCCTTCAGTAAAACTGTTTGTTCAGATTTGCCCTCATCAAGCAACAAAATCAGTGTATCAGAAGCCCCCAAACCACTCCTGCACCAATGGTCCTGCGCAGTGGAGTTTGTTATCGTGTTGCTAAGGCCACTCCAGAACAGCTTGAAAGGGTGCCCACTGGGACACCTTTTTTGAGCTTTGAGGATCAGAGATGATCAGAGAATCTTCCAAGAATCTGAAGTGTTTGGCCACACAGTTTACAACGTAGATGTATTCACAACTCCAACTGATCCCCAAGAGTTTGCACCATGGAAAAACATGTGGCTGGAAAAACAGGAACGGACTGGTACCAAACCAATGGTTATCCCAATATGTGTGCAGCAATTGGGTGTGGACACAAGACCTACCCATGTTCCGTTGCTGGTAATGTACAAAGCCACGAGAAGGAATCCAGAAAACACATAGAATGTTGATCCTTCAGTTCTTGAGCAATTTAACGTGATAGAAATAATCAACCTCCAATTGGCGGATGGTCTATATATGATCTAGATTAACTTTAGCTATTTCTGAGTGAATTTGGGGATAGCCAAAATTCATAGTTCGGGATTCGGAATTCCACATCAGCAGCCCCTTTTTTAGGGGCAGCGGCTTCTTGGCACGAATGGCTACACACCCTGTGCAGAACCCAGTTCTGCCAAGAGTAGCGAGGGATACCGAGGGGTCACATAGTTGCTGGGGCTTATAAACCAATTTCTAACTAGAGTTATAAGTACCATAAACCATAGTTATTGTGGTGTATCATGGCGTCCAACCTATATATAAACCCACGTAAATGTCAGCAAAGGTGGTTTTTGTCAAGTTGTTCTTGAACTTCTCATCAGAATACATCACAAGACACTCTGAAACACACTCCATACCTCATCAACATGTCTGAATTCATAAGTTATCCTTGCGAATTCAACATCTTCAACATGGATTTTCGCTGTGACGAGCGGCTATTTAAATTTGCTTCCGCTACGCGAAATCCTGCGACGTTCTGCTGAGGCGGGACCTTTCTACATCCATTTCTGGGAGCATCACTCAGTGCTGATATCTGATCCTGGCAGAGTGACATGTGGTGACCATTGGTCACAGCTGTCACAGCTGTCATCACTCGCAGGGATCGAAAACCGAGGCTCCCAACTTTAAGTGGGCGCTGTCCATCAACAATCTCATGGTGAGTTAGCTCAGTTGAATTTCCAAAACTGCAAACTGGAAAACTATGGAAGAGCGACTCCGAGACGACAACCCAAGGGTAGAAACACTAAGCTTTGCTGTTTTTCTTCACCCGCCGAGGATTATGATCGACCAACTGACAAGATTAGCCTTTCCATGTCGGTGGACCAAGATGCTGCCAGCGGCTGCAAGACTGCGTGTCTTGATGTGTTTTGCCACATTGTGCAGTGAAAAAAGCTGTTCAGATGTCATAAAAACATATAAAAACATCATATAAAACAATATAAAACCATATTTACAACAATATTAAGACAAGATAAGCCACATCACATCACTTTTCTGGCCCATGTTTGACGCCTCAGGACCAGCGCATTGACCCTCACCGGCCTCATCTTTATGCGTTGGTCCTTTGTGGCAGCCTCAGTCACCCCATGCCATCCATGCCGTGGTGAATCAGCAATTTTCCCTCAGATGGACGAATTATATGAAGATTCTGACATATATGAAGTATAAGTACTACAATTGGGGTATAGCATGGTATAGCCCATTTTTCCGACACACCCAGATGTTTGTGGCTGGATGTTTGAAGGGATTTCTATGATTTGGGAAGTGATTTGTGACTCTGAGTCCGAAACTGAGGTCATCACCCCGGTGAATTACAGCCTTTTCGTTGGGAGCCCTGAGATTTGCATCGAAACATGTCGAAATCAGGCAGAGAAAAGTACCAAAGATATCCGATGGCTATTGAAATAGATTTCCTGTTCCAATCTGTTGAAGATGGTGCCAATTTTAGTCATATTGTCGCATTGTTTTTTTTGGCATTCACTCAATTCACTCTGATTTGTTCACTCTTCTCATCTTCACAAGACCTTCAATCTTTGACTTTGGGACACCTTGGAACGAAATTCTGAAGATCCTCCTCCGCTCAGACCCACAGGCCGTGAATTGTGCATTGTCGAGCTCTTCCGGGTATCTCCTGGCGCGTAAAGTCAAGGTGCCGCTGCAGGTCTTCAGGCTGTTTTTAGGATTTGCCGTGGCAGATTCAGAGGATCATTTTGGATCATGTTGGGTGTTTTTTAAAGCATTTGAAATAGGTTGAAATAAAACAAACCGGATCATGCTATCATGCCCTGTAAAAAGACTCCTTGGCTGCGAAGGCAGACTACTTCGACAAGTGATTCTGAGACTCTGACCGAGAAGTCCGAACGTTTCATCGTTTCCGATGCAAATGCCTGCGAAAAGTCCTGCGAAAATGTGCCTTTGGAGGTCCAAAGAAGCTGCTTCAACGACTAAATTTCAAGCTTGAGCACATGGTTTTGGAATTGGACGTGTGAGTGAAGGATTGGTTTCATGACACCAACACGGCGCTTTTGGAGTGCCCCTTGGGCACGTGCAAATCGCTCGCTCTCAGACTTCAAGCGAATTCTTGAGGGACATCATGTCTGGATTGATGCAACTTCCAAACTGACTATACATGCCTTGAATTGGATTTCAAAATTGAGGGCTCCCAGCTATAAGACAAAATTTGGGGACATACGTGTCTTCTTCTGCTTGGCTCCGGCAAAGAATTAGAGCAATTGTACGACCCTCACGGTCAATCAACACTCCTTTTCCCAGCATTTCTTCGACTCAAGTCACAGTAGATCCCCACAAGAACTTGTTGAATGATCATCATATGCTCAAAATGGGGATGGGTCAAAACCCTGGTACCTAGTGAACCCCAAAATAGCTGGTAAATGGATGTTCATCCCACTAAAAATGTATCTATAGGTATTGACACATACCCAAATCATCAAAAAAAATCCTCTGTTTTCCAGGACTCCAGGCTAGAACAACTCATGCTCACTGAAGCCCTCACTGAATTGCTTGATTCAACAATTTGAGTCAGCGCCGATTCCAATCGATTCCATGGCATGCCGCCTTTAATTGGAGGAACGGGGCCAGACGTGGGTTGATGGCAGATTTCTAGGATTTTCCAGGATGTCGAAATGCGTCATTTGGAGCTTTCTGGTTTTGGCATGTTTTGGCGTTGTCACACTGGCTGTTTGCAATTTTCATCCATTTTCCAGACCTTCCACGTCTCCTCAATCAAATCAATCAAGGGTTGGCAAAATTTGCACTGGCTGGCCAATCATTTAATCAAGACATGTTGCAGAAGATGTTGAGTGTCAAAAAAAAATGTTACATGTACATGTTTTTTTTGGTTATAAAACCCCAAAAATCATAAAACCCCATATGGCTGGATGATTTGGTCCAGGATGGCTACGAAGCCTACCAGCATGCTCAAGGACATCCCTGGGCACCTCAGGAAGTCGTCATGAAACCTGCCATCAGCATGACTGGGGATGGTTGAAAAAGCACCAATAAAAATGGACAAAATATGAAAAAATGGAGTTACCATCTTGATTGGTGGTAAATATGAAACCATAAAGATGGACAATATTAGGTTTACCAATCGTTTACCACACTCCTTGTGTTGAAATTTTGGCCAACATGGGCCCCATTGGCCAGCGCGCCAGGCAGCTAAGATATGCCAGCACCGAGGGCCCCTTCCTGTACCGTTACAAGGCAAAGCGGATCACATGGAAGTTCCTCAGCTGCAGAAGCCCATGCCAGCCATATCCAGCCATCAAAAAATGGAGGGAAAGCCCATGATAAACCACAACTGTGCATGGGTCCTTTGATTACGTTGCTTTCAGATAATAATAAAAAAACGGACCGGTCATAACAGTAGGTAATCCCAAAATCGCTATGGTTTATCATCACCATCCCCATGGAAAATGTCTTTTTTGTTGTATGCGTTCTGAAAAATCGCAGAGCCATATCCAGCTGGAACGCTGTTGCAGGAGGAGGCAGTGGGAGGGGTTGCTCTTTGCCGAACTTAGGAAACGGCACTACAATGAGGTGTTGATCATGGCAGACCGAAGAAAACTGCTGGAGACCCTTCAGGACAGCAGCAGTGACAATACCTATGCCTATACCTAAAAAAAAACGTCAAAAGACGAGTATATAATATTATATATATATATTGTGTCAACTTTTGTCATGTATGTGTCTAGCCGTTGCTGGTGAACCGCCATAAAAATCTCCATTTCATGTTTGGTTTTGACACCCCAAATGTCTCAGATCGTGACGCCTTGAAGTCGACAGCAGGATGTCATTGACAGTCGCCGTCGAGAATTCCCAGCCGCTTTCTGGGAGATTCTTTCGAAGAGGCCAGGGATCGATTTTTCTGCAGTTTTCTTACTGGTGCTTAGTAGGGAATGGATAGGACTGGGGGGAATGGGATGATTATCACTAGGGATTATGGATCATTCCCTCATTCCCTGATAAGCACCAGTAAGTTTTGGTCATTTTTGTCTCAAGACCTCCAGTTGGAATTTGTGTGATGTTCCAATTCCATTCAATTCCATTTCCAAATCATTGGAAAAGCATTCCAAAAATCATTGTCAAAATCATGGACTACAGTTCCAACTCCAGTGAAATTTCATGAAACTCGACATTTCGCCAGTTAAACTGCACATTGATTTTCAAGACTTCGAAAGTTTTGCCTTGGTTGCGAGGTGTTTGAAATCGATGCATTTGCTGGAACCCTTGGAATTGAGTATCCTGGCCCGTGCATTTGATGTTCACAAGTCGATGCCTCGGGTGCCGAATACCCAACGGTTCTTTCATCTACGAAGTGTAAAAAATCCCTTTTGGAAGCCATCATCTTACCTAATTTCTTCAGCCATCATCAGCCTTCATCAGCCTTCATCAGTCTTCATCAGTCATATCCAGAAGTATGAAAGTACCGAATTTAGTCAGAAATTCTCTGTGCGAGTTTCAGAAAACATCCAGTTCTGGTGCTGTTAGGCCCCAGCTCGCTCCGTTCCTGAATGTTTATCGACCTATGGCGGTGCAGGTCGTGGGGCTGGAAGGAGTTGAGGATTCTAAGTTTTCAATGGGTTTCTAAGTGAACATCTGCGAACATCTAGGACATTTCAATGGTTTTTGACATGTTTTGAATCGATGCTCTAAGGTTTTTTGAAAGGTTTTGTAGTAAAAGTGTTGAAGTGACAATGTCTCTTAAAATCTACAGATTTTTGGAGATTGTCAGCCTCAAACCACTGAAGTTCTCATCCCTAAGATATTGGTTAGTATAATCCCCCAACTAATCATCAACCATCATTAATGCGTTATATAGTTATATATATATATATTCTCAGATTCCCGTATTTTGATGGTTAACATCCATACCAAATGACTAGAACCACCACAACCAATCATCACAACCGGCTGCCAGCAGCTCCAAAACCCACCAAGATGCACATTTCAGGTGATCAACAGCAAAAGCCCAGACCGGAACTCAGCGAAAGTTGTGGGCTGGGCATTGCCCAGGCTGCAACCCAGAAAATGATGAGAAAATGATGGGAAAACGCTATTGGATACTGATGATACTGTTCAAATATTGGGAAAGTCTCCCTGTTCGGGTCATGGAAAGATGCACATGGTTTTAATCGCGTTTGGGCTGTTGCTATACCCATTGGGATGCCCCTATGGGACGGGTTTGGCCATACTCCATAAGTCATGTTGATTGTATTTGATCTATGCATTATATACGTATATATACGTACCCATAAATTTGTTTGTTGAGTATCCCTATTATACCACAAAATTGGGTTGGTGTTTCATAATCTCATCATTAGATTCCCTTTACACATCCCCATTGGCTGATGCATTATACAGCCTATAGATCCCCATATCCCCATCATCATATACCCATTACATCCACATTATAAGCCCCCACGAGCTTCCTATGAATCCCCCTGATTTGCGTTGCTTAAGCCCCCCAAACAGAAATTTCAGGGAATATCCCCACAAAAAAAATAGCCAAAAATAATATATACATGATATGTACATTAATATCTACAGTTATATAATGTATTATATATATTATTATATATTATATATATCCTCCATGTTAGGATCCTGAGATTCCCATTGTCCAAAGCTCATTCGCCCCCAATCCACCGAAAAAAAAAGGTGCCCGGGCTGGCCATTTCCGTCCTCACGGATATCTTGCCGCGGCGTCTAGACAAGGAGACCTGAGCTGAGGATCAGCCCAGGAGAAACATAAGTGGATAGTACCCATTTATAGTTATGTAACATGGTTATGATCAGAATTATTACCATAGTATACCATAGTTATAATTATAATAAGCCAGTATAACTATGTCTTTATAGATTTGATATCTCATACAATGGTTATAACAAGAAAAGTGGTTACAAGTATGTTACCTACTAACCACAGTTCTAAAGTATAGTCCATAACCCATTCATAGATGGGACAAGCCACGGATCCGAGCCTTGCTTCACCACGGCTGGGGGATCCAACGGGCGTGCAAAATGACTGGGTCTAAGAATGCTTGCCTCAAAGAAGCATCAAAGAACCATGAAATCCGGCAAAAATCAGGTTTATTGGCTATTTGATAGTTATTTGATGGTTATTTGATGGTTATCAAGAATCATATTTGATGGTTTCCAATAATCATGATAAGGGATTTGGATGATGGTTCTTGGAAAAACCAGAATCAGGATCATGCGGGGTAGCCATTTTTTTCAGAAGAAAACCCTGGGGGTTTAGCCATGATTTACCCAACATGTTCAGAGCCATATCTTCCTGCCGTGGACAGGATCAGTCTCGAGACCTCTTGCGTTGCTTAGCCAGGTCGCGACTGAGGGATCCCCAGTCGTCATGGGTTTTCCTATGGTCATCCACGACTGGATGACGACTGGATGATTTATGATCTGGTTGGTGGTTGGGAATACTATGGAAAATCACCATTTTTAATGGGAAAACTCACTATAAACCACTTTTTTTAACCACTGGTTGGTGGTTTGGAACCATGGATTTTTATGACTTTCCATATATTGGGAATGTCATCATCCCAACTAACTCACTGACGAAGTCCATCATTTTTCAGAGGGGTAGGTTGAAACCACCAACCAGTGACGATTTGGGGGTAGCATGACAAAATGGAAACCTCCAAGTTGGCAACGTGGTGAAGAAAAATGTTTGGCTCACGCTGTGCATCTACCAAATTGTGCACTTTGGCTTTGGGCAACACCATGTTTAGCCCAATTAAAACTTTGAGTTCGGGTTTAACAGCAACTTTACCCAGAGATCGTTTCGCAGCTAGGCATTCTTGGGAAACAGGCGGGAAACATCTTCAAAATGCATTCCTGGGTGTGCCTGAAAATGATGTGTACAATGGTGTACATACGTACCAGGTATATCCCCAAAACTCACAATAGTAGCTAAATGTGGATAAACCCAATAAGAAACCATCCTCGATATCATTCGAAATGCTTGGCATTTCAATCATCTCCAAATGGTTGCTTTATGGCATTGGCTTTACCACACTTATGGTTAATCTATCCACTATTCTCCATTATTATCCATTATTATCCATTATTATACATGATTATCCATTATTATCCACTATTAGAGACTATTAGAGACTATTAGAGACTATTATACACTATACACTATTATCCACTATACGCTTATCAATGAGGTTTTTTTCCGGATTTGGGATAGCCAGCAGTTATACATTGCCAGGCGTGCCGCCGATGTAATGTGGGACTGCCGGAAACAGATCTGTGGGATCAACCCATCGTTGGTAGTGTCATGTTGATATCCCCATGATGATCACATCAAGTTATCCCATGATATCCCATATGGGCTTGATTCGTGATCAGGTGACTTGTTGTTGATGTCATGGAGTCATGATTAATGTCAGACGTGTACTGAAAAAAAAATGAAAAACTGATGACGAAGTTGTTGCTTTCCGGCCTGATTTGGGATGGTTTGTGAAAAATATGCCCGGCTGGAGGGCCAGATTGTTGAAATGTTCGGCAGGAGATTCCAGCCGAGCATGCAGTGAAGTTGCTTGAGGCCCGATCGTCATTTCCTGCCATATGTCTCCAGCAATTTGTGCTTGGCGGCTTTGAATACCAGCAAAATCACACAAGATCAGTCTCAGCATATCTTTTTGGAGTCTCCAAACCCCCCTAAAAAGCAACGCATCAAAAAGCTAAGCACTGCCGAGTCCTTCATTTACTCCATTGGTTTCTTGGGAAAGCTGGCGTCAGGAGCTTTCAAAATTTGGGCTACAGGATGCTTCTCTCTGCAGACGCGTTGCCAAAAAGCTGCAAGTGTATTTGTCACTCGGCTGATCATGGAAATTCATGGAGGTACAGTACGATCAGGCAATATGATGTGAATATATGTGAATCTTCTTGGAGACTACGGGCCGGAAGCGCCATGTTTAAAAGTGAATTTGAGTACCCAGCATGCGGCCAGGTAACTGATAAATCTTTCCGAAAGTCTCAGATTGCTGGCTCTATTTGCCTCCAAGTAAGATAGTCTATTTCAAATTCACAACAGTTGAACAATGTTGAAGATGTTCTCCAAAGGTACCTGAAATGAAGGTTTCAATATGTTTCAATGGGGCTACCCCGAAATCGGGATTTCCAAGCAGCAGCGAAGCTGGCGATTTGGGGTTCCCATGGGATCATCCGATGGCCGAGGAGTGCAGGCCCAGGCCGAGGTCATGATGATCTCCCCGGAAGGGTTGCTAGTGCCTTTGCTGCGCAAGGACCGGAGATGGGATGACTACGGGGTCCTGAAGGGTCCTGAATCACTGGTAAACCTTTACAGATTTTAAATCTGGGACATCACCATTTTGAATAGGTAAATTTATGTAAATTTTATCTATTTCTATGACCCAGAAATTCCATAGCAAACTGTTAGTTTACTGCAGGGTAGTATTTTTGTGATATGTTGACTATAATTAATCTAGCAGATGGGCATGAGATCAACTGCAAGGCAAGGGGAAACAGAGACATAGAGGGAAAACCATAGAGTTGTCCAGTGAGTCAACATGAGTCAACGAAGATCCTACTGATGCTGGGGATGTTCGACGCACTATTGTTGCCAGTCGTACGATGGTGAATTCATGATGCATATAGGAAAGAGAAAATTGAATGGGTGATTCACAAACACAAGTCCTACTCAACGATTTCCAAAATAGTCGTGTGATGCATATGGGACGCTTTCTCCCTCATTTGCAGATATTTCAAGACATGAATATAGTTTACCGTTTTATGAACCTTTTGTCATTTGCATGATCGCGGCGCGTTGACCCTGCTGCCCAATGAAACAAAATAAATTGTATATGCCATAGTGTTCCCATAGTTTTTCCATAGTGTTCCAGTTTTTGTTCAAATCGAACTGGAAAACCATGGGTTCCTCTAGTTTTTGCCCCAAAAAAACCATCCAAAAGCTCCAAAACTCTGCCAGATTATCGCGACCTGGAGCTTTTTCGTCACCTGGCCACCATGGCCACAGATGGTTTGGACAGTGGCGCCAGTTGGGCTGAAGTATCAGCACGCCAAGTGCTGCAGAGCCCGGGACCACAAGGAATGGATGACTAATGGGGAAGGAATGGGAAAACCTGCGGATTTTTGGGGATTGAAATTCCGATTTGTTTGATGATTTTTGTTGTATGAAACATAAGTCAGAAAAAATGTTAGAAATGGTCAATGGACCAATGGTTGTTTGGAAATGGATGCGAAAACTTAAGTTATTGTCATGAGTTTTTACCATCTGGTAATTTAACATAGCTGTTGAAAATGGCCATTGATAGTGAGTTTTCCCATTAAAATTTGTGATTTTCCATAGTTTTTTGTATGTTTACCAGAGGGTAAGATGGGTTCAGTCTTTCAAAAAACCACCAAGGTGCTGAAAAGCTGGAGATCGACATTGACGAGGCCTGGAAAGACCACATCAACGTTAGCCTGGCGTTGGCTTTTCAACGGCCTGTTTGAGGAGATGTGACCCTCTGGAAAACTAACATAGCTATTGAAAATCCCCATTTATGGATGAATTTGGATAATTTGCCTATAAAAAATGGTGATTTTCCATAGCACACTGTTAGATGATGTTACTTTACCAGAGGATAATGCTCAGAACTTCCACCTGACAGCCATTGAAGTAGACTTGGGGACTCTGAAGGATAGATCTGCGATATTCCGAGCTGTTCACCGAATACTTTCCGCAGCTCGATATTATGATTGTTCTGAAGCTGGTTGAATCATAATATCAATATGGCTAACTATTGTGCGTATGATGATATAATGAGATCATAATCATTATCATCATTATCTGGTGGTGGTTTGGAACATGTTTTATTGTTCCATATTTGGGAGTAGTAACCCCAACTGACTTTCAGATTTTTCAGAGGGATTGAGAACCACCAACCAGTTATCATCATTATGATATACCATCTGGTTATTTAACATAACCATGGAAAATCACAATTTTTAATAGGTAAACCATCTATAAATGGGCCATCTATACCATGGCTATGTTAAATAACCAGAGGGTAGTATCATCATTATGATATAGTATCATCACTATCATCATTATCATTATTATAACTATCATCATTATCATCATTATCATTTAATTATCATCATTATGATATAGTATCACATCACAAGTTTATGATATAAGTTGTCATGATGATAGATTATGATAGATGATGATATAGTATGTCATCATAGTACTTAATGAGTATCATCACTATGATCATTCAGAAGTTTATCCGATGCCAGGTCTCTGCACTCCGCATGCGCATGGCGCAGGAATATTTCTTCGACTCGCAGGAGGTGTTGGGGTTTTTTGGGGCTTCCGGGGGTTCCTACCCAGCGGCGCCAGCGGGGAGTCGAAAAATCATCAAACACTGGTATTTTTACTGAGGAAATAGCCATAAGCCCATAACTGGTGTCCCAATTGGTGCTTTTTTTCTTGGGTTTCCAAATCATGAACATTGGGATAGCGGTTTTGGAGTATTTTGGAGTACTGCAATTTTCTGAACCCAAGTCGGGTAGAATTGTAGACTCGTGTTTTGGTGCCAAGAGTCGGAATAGAGGCCACAGACTTGAGAAAGCCTGAGGATAACTTGGGAAAATATGTCAAAATCTGAAGCAATGCTCTTTCTGAAACAGATATTTTCCAGTATATGGCCGCAATGTTTTTGCTTCCGAAGGACTGCACTGTTGTTTTGATATGGTTGAATTAGTTTCCGATTTACTCTTATTGAAACTCAATGCCAGGTGCCTGAAGTCACGTCGCAACAACAAATCCAGGAATAACATTCATTTCAAAAAACACGTTATCAATATTATGATATGTATATATATATATACGTATATATAATGATATATACCTATTCAGGGAATTGAATTTATGTTGTTACCAATAATTGATAGATTATGGTTGCTCGTTTGGTGTGCTATTTCTTTTCTTCTGGTGAAACATGAGTGAAATATCGGCAATCCAATCATTCCTTGGCCGAGCCTCCGATCTATTGTATCCCAAGATGATTAATTGGATACCCGGCCTGGTAAACATACAAAAAGCTATTGAAAATGGCCCAGTCGAAATAGTGGATTTACCCATTAAACATGGTGATTTTCCATAGTTATGTATAGTTATGTTAGTTTACCAGAGGGTATATATTAGCTAACATACTCAATATATATCCCAGGTAGACATACTCAATAGCAAAATGTTCACTCGCCTCTCGAGACTGAAAATTCTTGACTGAATCTTTTGTCTAAGAATTTGCCGGTGAGGAATGAACAACCCTCTCAAGACTTGGAAATGAAATTATTTCGCTTGAGAAACACAAGGAAAGAAAAACATGACCAGAATCATGAAGCAAAATCATATGAAGGCAAATATAAACAGAAATCGAAATGGATAGGAAATCTATACGGAATTTAAATGAGCAGTACATGAACAAACCCTGCATGAATTGAAAAACATACATCAGGAATAGGACTCATACAACCAAAAGACAAAGTCGTGCCTTTTCTAAAGAAATTACTTATATTTAGTTGCGGCGAAGCTTTCCCTGGAAGTCGTGGCTTTTTGCAAAATCAGGGGAACTCTGCTGATCTCAGCACGACTATTGTTTTTTAGCGTTTTTGATGTTTTTTCTTGCGTTCAGGTGACTTTACGTATCTAGTTATGCTTAGGTCGCATATTGCGTTCAGGTGGGGGAAATTCAATTTGGTGCAGCTGCTTTCTTATCAATGACCTTTTGTATGTTCAGAATTCCATCGTTATATTTTTAGCAACTATTGATAAATCAGCTGGAAGGGGAGGGACGGTGGAAGCAGAAGGTCACGGGCTCAAATCCTACTAGATCTCTAGGCAATCTGTATTTAGCATGTTAAAACCCCATCAAAAATTCCATCATGTTTCTAGGCTCATATAACCTTAGCTTTCGTTTATCCCCCCGCCCCACCTTGGGTTTGTTAATGCGCAATCGCTGGCTGCTGCTCCAAGAGAATTTGATATATATATATATAACATGCATTTTAGGGAATTGACCGTAAATTAAATAAGGATTACTATATTATTACTATATTGTTGGACTGCGGAACGACTACTATTGTAAATATGTTTATATAGTTATTATATGTTTCCTATATTTTTTTTATTATATATTCGGAAAATTTTATTATTGTTATGATTTGGTGTTTTTATATTTTATATTGAATTTATATTTAATTGTTTATTTTCTTATTTATATAATATATATATATAAATTAAATATATTATATATTAAATAAATAATTATTAATAATTATAAATAAACCATAAATAAAATGAAATAACAAATTAAATTTTAAAAAAATAAGAAAAAAATAAAAATTATATTTATATATAATTGTATTATATAAAAATTACCGGAAAAAAATAAATTAATTGAATTGAAAAAAAAAAAATAATAAATTATAATAATATAAATTTTATATTTAAAAAATAATATATTAATATTTAAAAATATTATATAATTAAAATTATTATTACATAAAATGGGACACCTGCCGAAAAAATGGGCGGCCCTTGTCGGAAACCCGAGAATTGTAGCCGGAATTGATCCAATACATCGTACAATTATGTCAAAAGTCACAAATTTTCCGGGAATTTCGGACGAAACCCCGAATTTTCCCAGAAATTTGGCGATTTAGGAATTTCCTAAAGTGGTAAATTTTCCGGAAAATTGGTGTTTCGGGATTTTGCCTGAACCGCGAAATTTTCCCGAAAATTGATGCTTCGGGACGTCGACTCAACCGCGATTTTTAGCAGAATAACTCGCATCGCAATGCCTGATTTGGGGGTATCCGAATTTTAGGACAACGGGATACTTGTCGAAAACGTGGGCGCTCCGGTCGGAAACCGCGTATTTATAGCCGGAATTGATGCAATATACCAGTAGTACCGCACAAGGCGGTGGCGGAAGTTTCAAAAATAGGAAACCTACAGGAGA
>Ga0126342_10003322_pt1 | contig 26465 bp, 33 predicted proteins | sample Cyp1metagenome_FD_92528 | JGI IMG/M metagenome (GOLD analysis project Ga0126342, IMG submission 92528) | Coral microbial communities from Lord Howe Island, Old Settlement Bay, Australia - Cyphastrea 1 metagenome | ecosystem: Host-associated > Invertebrates > Cnidaria > Coral ...
TATATATAATATATATAATATATATAATATATATAATATATATAATATATATAATATATATAATATATATAATATATATAATATATATTTTATATATTATATATATTATATATATTATATTATATTATATTATATTTTATTAAATTATGCATTATATATATATTATATTATATATATGATATATATATGATATATATATATAAATGATATATATATATATATGTATGTATATATATATGTATATGTATATGTATTATATGTATATATCTATCTATATATATATAAATAACCACCAAAATTCATGTGATCCACTAAGGTGGGACAAACCAGCGATCTCCAATGCGACCATGTCAGCCTGCGTGGCGGGCTTGGCTTCACCGTCTTGAGATGTGGGTCTCACAGTACCGTTGTGCATCTTTCAGCTACCTGGAGCAGTGTCATACCTGCAGTGTCAAAATGTGAACAACTCAGCTAACACAGCTTATCAGTCTGAAGAATTATTGGAGCATTGCCGGAAATTCGTCAGGGATCGACATGATTTGCAAAGAAATTTGCTTCAGTTGGGTGCAGGTGAGAGCTTCACATTGGGCCTTGTCGTTGCTACTTTTAGAAAGGACCGTGCCACATGCCTTTGCATACTGTATCTTTGCATCAATGGTGTGGCAATGTTGCTCCATGTGCGGAAGCAGCTTTGGTTGGCGGTTGCCCGAGTTGCCTTTGGAAGAGATTCTAGCAATGGTGCTTGCAAAGGATGCAGCTTTTCTGCCTGCAGGATGATACAGGATGGATTTCAACCAGACATCCTGAGTTTCCAAGCCCAGATTAGTAGAGCGCAGCAGTGCCACCGTCCTGACCCTGCGTGTCCTTCCCGGCTTGAAGCAGCTTTAGCCGATCAAGTCACTAGATCGTCTGCACGCTTCCTTCTCGAGTGCACGGTTTTTATGCAGAGGTGCTGCTACTATTCGAGCTTCAACTCAACGTCTATGATCCGAATGTAATGCCATAAATTTTGTAGCCTCCATTTGCGAAATCTCATTGCGGTATCTTGCATATGCTGCTTTTGGCTTACGTCCTTGTTTTCAATCCCTGTTTTATTTTTGAAGACTTTTCGATGTGTGTCGATGAAATGATGAAGCCATGAAGGGGCTCCATCGCCTTGGATCCATCTCTAAGGTTTCAATTCAGGCATCCATGCTTGTGAGCAAGGAGGTGCATGGGCGAGCGACCCAGCATCTGAGTTACTTGCAGACATGACTCGTCATCGGCATGGCTTTCTTTTCCGAGGTTGCAGCTTTGGAGCTCCTGCGGCGAATGGATGAGATGCTGCTGCAGCCAGATGCCATCAGTCCGTTGCCAAGTTGTTTTCATTTCGCCTGGGGGTTCGTGTGCAGAGAGTGAAACTTCGGAAATGTCTACAATGCTGGGCATTTCAGATAGACCCAACCCATGTTTGACACACTGCTGGTTGAAGCGGGCACAAGCTGAGCGCAAGGTCGCCTGTGCATTCTCACACTTGCTACTGTGATTGAACATTCTCCCAATGAACCGCTTACATGACCTGACTTTCCCGGATTGGAGGCAATTTTTTCGATTTTTTCGTTCTAGTTCATGAATACTCTGGTACCAATACCGTGCTAGACATAGACATTTAACATACATGCACGACTTTTAGACATAGACATTGAAGAACATACATTCACGACTCAATGACGGAAGCATAGAGGCTCACAAGACCCACTAGAATTTGTGGACACCCTCTGTTTGTTGATAACTCTGTAAAAGGCCGCAGTGCCACTTTTGTCCTACTGGACTTCTTGCTTTGCCCCAACAATTGTCTACACTCAGGTCTAAATGCAGCCATCAGTAGCTGCTCCCAGGCTTGTAGTGCGCTGGCTCCTGGGAATTGGGTATGTTCTGAAACTGTAGCGTCACAACAGACCTTTCGGCTTTCTCGGTTTGCTGCATGGCGATGCATGTGACTTGAAGCAACTATGAAGGGCCAGCGGTGGGCTGCGGCTGTCCATTTGCTCTCTGAGATGCCAAAGAAGAAGGCAGGGCAGTGGCCAGAGCACCAACTGCATTTTCTGCGAGCTGCACTGCAGACTTGGCATTTTTAGTATTGAAAATGAATGGTTTGTACACATAATACACTTTTGTAAGATAGATAGCCACGGTTCACAAGCATTCCAGTCATTATCGTGATCAGTTTCCTACTTATATTTTTGGTAGGTTTCACCCGATGTTGTAAGCCGAGACCTTGGTTCTTCCCTTTTGATGCTTGCACGAGATCTTGCAGTGGGCAGCACATCTTCTGAAACGGGGCCTCTAGCAAGTGCTTCAATGATGACTGATTGAATCAATTCGAATCAACCGTGTTTATGCAAAAGTGCAGCTTGAATGGTAACTGGACAATAGTCAGGTTACAATGCCACCATGAACGCGGCCAAAGAAGCCAACCTGTGGCCTTTGTCTCTGCAACTTCTGGACGAGGCGTTGATATGTTGTGATTCCACATGACGCTTTCCTTGCAACTCTGTTCACTTATCTACTCATGACTTATGACCGCATATGACCTTACATTGAGCGTCAGGTTCACGTGCTCAGAATCCAGCCCAACTTGATCTCCTTCAACACTGTTTTGGCCCGGTCCTGAGGTCCTGCAATTTTTGCTTGGAGATCTTGGAGACTGACAGCTTTTGCGTGGGTTTTGTGTCATAACCCCAGTATCCATGTCACCTACAAGCACCTTAGCTCCGGAGATTTCTTTGGATCAGAACCGGAAAAGCCGCATAGCTTTCCCTACATGTCAAAGTATTACACTTAATATATATATATATCTCTTTATATATCATTTCAATAATTGCAACAGAAAGGTTAAAAACCATCCATCCCAGACTTCGAAATCACTCAGGATGAGACCATCCATATCCACTTCGTGCCCAGGCTGCATGTGTTCGACCAGGTCGCTGGAGCTCGGCCAGCCGAATCCTTCAGTCGATGAAGGATTGCAGCTTTGGTCCCGACAGGCACGGGTGACGTGGCTCAAAGGTTCAAAGGTTCTGTCTTCATTTATCTAGATTTAGAGCAACTGGAGAAAGTGACATGAAAACAACTGAAACAATTGCACTCTTTCAAGTGCTCACTCTACGTTTTCAATCTATGTCAAACAGGTCGAAGTCAAAGGGTTTTTTTCGCCGTGTCTGGAGGCGCAGCTGGACCTCTTTGGTGCCGACCCCAGTGATTTTCCCTCACATTTGCGATTCTCCAACTCCAGCGGATTGCTGTGCTCCAGGTTGCTGCTTTCGCAAGAGGGAGCAAGTGGATGGAAGCGTACAACACGATGCAGGAACTTCGTGGAGAGCTTAGGATCCAAGGACTTGGGCGATCTGTGCGAAGGCAAAGTCCGGGACAGTGAGAAGAACAGACTCCAAGCGCATAGTGATCAAACAGCTTCGAGGTCAGATGCGCTTGGAAGCAGACCTGGTGGCATTTGGCGCCAGTGCCAGTGCAGCTGGGCATAGAAAAAACGATGCAAGTCTCAAGCATGCGCAAACATGACATGTCATGTAGACGACATCGAAGAGATATTTTTCTTCATGCCCTGATGTCCAACTTGAAAGTTGGTCTGGGGGCTGCAGAAGGCCTGCCAACGTGGCCATCAATGGATCCTGGCACTGGAGCTATTCTCTGAAGTGTTTGGGGCTCAGCGGCATTTGCTCAGGAAGTGAAGGAGATATTTTGGTCAAAGGTGTCACAGGATATCCCATTGGTGCCACGCAAACTGAGCTGTTGCATGAGTCCTTTCTTGAGATCCTTAGCCAGTAGTAGCAGCTGGTGAGGGCGTGGGAGCACACTGGTGCGGTGTCATGGTTGTCAGCTTTTCCATGCTTTTCCAGTTTCTTCCTGTTCCTCCGTTCGTTTGGTCCTGAACAACTTTTGAAGTCGTACAGGACAAGGGTTCTCGGATGTTCTCGGAACCTGCACGTGCTGATGCAGATTTGTGTCTGTGAATTTGCTGAGGAAAAGCGCGAACCTGAAGCCAGATGAACCGTTTTGTGCTTCAGTGGTGACCGCCTGCGCCATGGGACTCCAGTGGGAGGCAGGTTGACTGACGTCGGAACATGGGCTTCATGCGCAAAGTCAGCCACAGCCACAGCCGTGCCTTGTGCAGCTTATGCACAGGTTGCCATGAGCTTGCTGCAGAGTATGCCTAGGAGGCACGGCTGTAGTGGAAAACAGGGAGGGTAGCTGAGATGGAACTGAGCGACTGGTTAATCCACATCCTCTTTCTGATCTTTCTGTCAAGGAGAATCCAAGGCTGATGGCACTCCTATTACATGAAGCATCCATGTTATGGGGCTGACTTCTACTGCCGCTTTCGCGATTTTTTTCAGCTCACAGGTTAGATTCTCAGCCAAGGTAGCCACAAAATAAGTCATTAGGCGGGAGCACAGACAGCCCCTGCAGTAGCCAAGGGAAAGAGGGAGGCTATTGACTCAGCAAAACTAGCAGAGTGACTGAACTAGCTGCAGCATTTCTCCATAGCAACGAGCGGCTTCCATGGCAAAATCTGCGCCAAGCACAGTGCAACTAGGCGACGAAGATAAGACGCTGGCACAGTTTTGGTATGAGCCTCACACACTGCAGTGTTTGCAGGAGCAGTGCATCCAAGATGATGTACAACGCATCGCACTACTCTCCGCTCCATCTCTTTACTTTTCATTGGAAAGCGACCATAAATCCAAAGCAGTACTTTTTGAGTACGATCGTCGCTGGGAAGAGGAGGAACAATTTGCATTTTTTGATTATCGAGAAGGTTGTGAAGCACTGGATGCATGGGCGGGTTGCTTCGATCTTATCTTGGCAGACCCTCCTAATCTGCAGATGAGCACATTGCAGAAGTATGTGGAGGTGATCCAAATGCTGCGCAAGTCTGAAAAATCCAAGGTTCTCTTCGTGACCAGTGCTGACTGGAGCAGCTTTCTTTTCGATGCCTTGGGGCTTATTGAGGTGAAGTTTAAACCATCCATGCCATCATCAGCATGGTCACAGTGCGGCAAGTTTGGCTTGTTTTCAAACTACAGAAACTCAAGTTTGAGTGTGGAGAATCCAGCGGCACCACTTGAAACCCACGAAGATAGTGAGGTAGATTACACTGGCTACTACCTTGGCCTGCCTGCTCATGACATCTGAATTTGAAAACCGCCTTCAGCTGCCAATCCCAATGGACCAACTTGAAATCTGTCGATAGGTAGCCAACTTGCTGGGTGTTGCGATTCACTGCGCGATACATCTTTTCACATGGAGTCAGATTCCGACTAATTCCGACATGTTTGTATGGCTGAGCTGCCATTGTAGCCTTGATCTGCGCACATGGTGTTCGAATCAGAAGGCTGCGATGAATTACTTGTTTTGGATTTGGCTGGCTGCGAGTGACAGTATACCCAGAGGATGGAAATGCACGGAAATGTTACTTGGTGTACCCATTGTTAAGTATTGAACTGTGACAAAGACATACTGCAATAAGCTCGAGGTGGTCCTGGCAGTGCGTGGCAAGGAAATTGACTGCGTTAGGAATGCCTTTTGGTAACGCACTTGAAGCAGTCCATCAGACAGGTCAGGTATAAGGGCATGCTTCCAAGAACTGAGGGGCAACTTTGATGCGACTAGCAAGAGCTGCAGTGAAGGGAAGAGCAAAAGGCTTTTCTGAGACATGAAGTAGTCATCCTCGGACTGCAGAGTCCGTTCGTCGATATTTGTCAAGTGTGATTTGATTTGCAAAAAGCCAAGCTGCGCAGGACCCATTCAACAATTCTACCACCGTGTAGATATCAAGGGTGTCCCTCAAAGCTTTGAAGTAGACATAAGTAGACTAAGTAGATGATGTTAGTAAAGCAACAGTAAACCATCCCCAATTTTGCACACATGGGTTGGTATAAACCATCCAAATATGGGTGGTTTATGACATTGTTTTACTAACATTACTGACGTTAGTAGATTTCCAACATCCACAGCAGGCAGCTCAATGCGACCTCCACCAGCAGTGCACCGGTGTTGACGGCCTTGCTGGAGCCATGGGATGTTCCAATGATGGCGGCCAGGATATATCTACAGCTTTTGAATGTTTAAATGAAACAATGGTTATCAATGGGTTGCTGTTTCAGGATCCTTAACCATGGGCAATGAGTTTGGGCCGACAATGTTCACGAAGGTAGAATATGCATCAACGAATCCAAAGTACATGGGAACTGCACACAATCAATTTCACTCTTGATTTTGTGTTGCATGGTCAAAGCATTGCACATAAACGGCGCAAGCCTCGTTCCGATGTGATTTTACGTTCGGTGGTCGAGGAGACCAAGCAGTGGGAGAGGGCTTTACAACTCTTCTTGGACATGCCCCGTCCAGTGTGAAGCTCAGAAGCTTCCATTTTAGCTGAATACGGAGGATTTAAGCTTCAAATGCTTCAAACATGTGGATTTACCCATCGAAATTGGGGATTCGACCGTCAAGATACTGTATCGTTCACTTGTGTGGCCGTCTCTTTTGAGTGAAGCCTACAGAAGCTCTTGCGATCTTGTCCAATGATATGCAAATCATGCAAATCATTAGATGTTTGGTCCGGTGCAGTCACAGCCTGTTTGGTCCTTCGATCATATAGGCTCAAAGCAGACCAGGTCGCAGATGCTCAGATCTACAGCCAAATGATCATGGTGTCCTGTTGCTCAGAAGACATACATTTTACACGGAGAAAAGGATGAGAAGGGTTGGCGTTGAAGCCTTGGAGTTCTCTCCACACTGTGGTGCTGATCCTTTCAAGGAAGAGCTGGCAAGTGACTGGATCAGTCTGCCATTTTCTGTTTGCAAATTGAGGTGCGAACAGTACAAGCTCCGCCACTTGCACCGGCAACTTCTAGAGTCCGCGGTCAATGATTTGGCGGGCTCTACGCCTGGCTATACGAGTCTGGGTAGCCCAGGTTACAGAAGTGACTCAGTTACCTCTGTGATGCCACGGACACATTGTTGATCCATGTCCCATTTTACAAGTGATTTGACAAACCCAATGAGAAACATGTGGTAAACCACACTAACCACACTAGGTCTGGTTGCCGCCCTGGCCTTGCTCAACGGCACCCAGCCATTGCCGCGGCTTTCCCCGACAGCGACAGCCAAGCTGTCGGCCGCAGGGCCGTGGAGAGCCTATGCCAAGGCGGGATACCCGGATTGGAGACATCTGGGTTTTCAAGGCTTAGGATTTTGGGGATGATGATGGCGATGGTGATGGTGGTGATGATGATGATGAACTTCGATTTTAATTCAATGTATTATTTTCCCGGGGGGTTGAATACACCAAACACGTCATGTTGACTTTGACAGTAGCATCAATCAGAGAATTAGACGAATTTAGCAGAAGTATATAGAACTGTATGAGAACTCGTATGATCAGAATTTAATCTGATGGAAAATAGAAGCCCTTGGCCCTTGGATGCTTTGACATAGCAGGAGATCCGACTGATGGAGCATGTCTTGGAAACTGCCACAGAAGGAGACCCTGAATCAGTGTGTGTTGGTCTCAGAGATGCCTCACAATGAAGACAGCTCCGAGATCAAGACCCAGTTGCTTCTAGGATTGCAGATCACCGCTGCGCTGTTTGAAATTTGGACAAGACTTCTCAAGGCAACGCGATTGAAACGTTTGGTCTCAAGATCGCAGGCCTAGCAGACTCTGCGTTTGTCGAAGTGTTTCATCACAAAGAGCTTCTACACCAATCGATAGAGTGTGACAAGAAAGTTCAACCATGAAGTGAAGTGAATGCAGCATTTTGTTCGTGAATGCGCTTTGGGCTTTGGGTGTTTTTTTTTAGGAATGAAATCTATCCAGTCACAGCAAATGAGCAGCCATCACAACTGTTTCGGTTCAGAGGGCGAACGGCCCAGTAATTTGTTCGCAGCTGGCCACTGCTGCGCAAAGCGGTTCTGAACGTGGCGTGGCTTGGGGCTTTTCGATGAGTTCGACACGCAGCCCGTATGGATACGCGTCCCTTGGCAGAAGACGATTAGACCTTCAGACCGGTAAACAAAACAGGGATAGAAAAAACAGGAGCACCTGAGTCAAACAAACTTGGTTTGATACTGGGTAGCTGAAGAATTAATTATAGTGGCACCAGCTCAAGAAGGGTTTATTAGTTTAATGTTGTGCTAAGTTGTTGTTTGAGGCTGAGGTGTTTGGTTTGCACCTATGCCCATCAAAAGGTGTAGGCTGAACACATTTATTTGTTGGGACCTCGGATTAATCGTATTGTCCCATGAAGTTGTTGGCTCCACCACGTTCCACTCAGACTTGATCAATGTTGACAGCGGGAAGAAAGTGCCCTTCTCGGACTTTGCATGGCACAGGAGGCAAGGACGGGAAAGCGCTACCAATGTTTGGTTCAGATGGTGTCGTCTTGGCAATTGCCAAAGGTCATGTTTCCGTTGCCAATGTCGCCAGGCTGATCATTATCAAATACATCGGCGAAGGAATGTGGATCCTGAGCGAAGCAACATGGATCCTGCTGATACCACAGGTTGCGCAACTTTTGTACTCTTGGGAAGGAGAGACTGACAATACCGCAAGGCATCTCAGTTGCCAAGACATTGTTGATGAACAGGTTTGGCTGCAGCAGTCTTGGCCCTGCAGGTTTGTATACCGAGCTCGTTTTTGGCCTTGGTCTTGATCTCTGCTGCTGCAGCACTGGACTTCAAGGAAAGCACACAACTGGGCGTTTGGTTTCCCTCCGCTATGCAGGCCACCTTCCTTGCAACAAGCGCAACGAGCGGCAGTGGTATGTCACAAGAAACCATGTTGTTTCGAAGGCTGATCAACACAGTGCATCACCAAACAGAGTACATCAAAACAGTACAGTACATCTCTGTTTATTTGGCTCTTAGGCCTTCTGGCTTTTCTGGAACTCTGTTTGGATGCTAGATGAGGCGGCTCGCTGTGCCAACATGTTTTGACTGTCATGGCACTGTCATGTTGACCGCGGCACCACCGGCACCGCGGTCGGCACAACCGGAGGTCTTTTGGGATGAGCCGGATCAACAAACTCCATGGGCTCAGACACCCATGTTTGGCACCCATGAGAAGAGATATGCTGTCATTCAAGAGTACTGAACCTTGGCAAAATTTGAGGGCAAAGCACCTGTTGGCATCAGAATTGGACATTGCACCTCCACTGAAATTGAAAGATGACTTGGCCTGGTGGTGGACTTTGCAAATTCTTGTGGACAAGATTGACAGCTTTGAGTCGTAAGAATTCAGTGGCTGTTGGGTGAATGCACTGAAGTTGGGGAATTTGCAACTTACAACTGCCAACTCAGGCAAAAAGGGCTTTTTCCTTGCTCCCGCATTGTGGTTGGCAGCAGTGCTCCTAGAAGTACTGCGGGGCATCAAGGCAGGTGAGGGCTCGGTTTCTGGAGTTGTGGATTATTGGATGGTTTGGTGACCCGGTGCCCATGGAGAGTCATGTGTCAATCCATTTTTGGGCAACTGCAATGCCTCCAAGAGGTGCTAATTTGCAGTTCTTCCCCACATGCGACGTGTTTGGAGGCAAGGATGTATTCCAGACATTGTTGGCAGTCCAATGTCCGAGAACTGCTGTGTCACTCGGGATACATCGCCATGTGGCAACTTGGATGAACAATTTGGTGACTCTTGGATAATATGTGTTTATATGTGTTTTATCTTCCAGATTTCCACTACTTTGCTAAGATCTTCAATGCAACACTTCGCTGGATGTGAGCCGTCGGGACTTCTTAAATCCACAGTGCCAGCAGTTAGGTCTTCCACCGATGGCTTCTGGGCTTGTGGTTATTTGTGGGCAGCGAATGCCAGTGTGGTGGTCAGAATCTGAGTTCTGCCAAAACTTGACAAGTCAGGGCTTGAATACCTGCAGTTGAAACCGCATTTACAAAAGACCACTTAACCCACATGTCATGGCAGGTCAACTTCAAAATAGATGTGCATCAAACGATATAGAATATCATAATTAATTAATTATAGAAGTATAGCATCCACAGATTGACTGTTTGCATTGTCAATATCACCCAAATCACCCGTTGGTTCTACGAAAACCAAGTCCTCCAAGGTGACGATCTTGATGATCCTTGCTAGCACAGTTGAGCAGAGCTCCGATGGCCTCTCCTTACAAGCTGATCGAAGTGATGGAGTTTGGATTCTTTGGATGCTTGATATCTTGATATCGGGATTTTGTCAGTTGGAAGCCGGCAAGATCTGGATGTGGTGGGGATTGTGGGATGAAAAGGAAGATTGACGACCTGAGCCCAAGGGCAATGATGTGTTACACGTGAACACGATTCAAGAAGCTTGCGGCCCCAAGGACTCTGTCCAACTTGACTTGGATCTACTTGGAGCTATACTTCAAGGCACTGACATTTGCTTGGATGGCAGCTGAAATTCAACGCCCCAAAGTCATTTTGTATCGCCGCTCAGGACTTGGTCATAGTGCGCTATTTGGCTTCACTGGTGTGCTTTGCATCCCTTTTGCTTTTGGCCATGAGCTGGGAGCATTTCCAGCAAAGAGAGGAGCACGAGGTCGTTTTGCACAGCCTTTTGACAGATTGGTACCTTATTGCCTTGAGGGTCGGTGAGCCCACTGGATACCACTGGCAAAAAGGTCAAAAAGGGAATCTTGATAGCCACCAAATCGTAGAACTTTCTTTCACAGGTCAATTGGGGTTAATCTGCATGGGGTTCAAAATTTCATGTGATACAAGCATTGGAGACGTTGGAGCAGAAGCAATTGTTTGCAATCAACAGTTCAACATATTTGCTTCGCCTTGTCTATGGATTTTGCATGGCCAACAGGCCACTGCTTGCGATGACCTTGCAAGCGCGCTGAACAAGCAGGACGCATTATCCACCTTAAAGTGAGTGCAGACAGAGGTTTTTACAAGTGCTGTACACCAGAACAACATGCGAGCAGCAAACATGAACGTGCAACAGGTTTCCAAAGCATTCTATGTTGCTTTTGTGAGTAGATTTGAGCCTACAATGTTCAAGTTTCAGCATAAATGTGCTTGCCCTCGATTCTAAACTTGATCCGCGGAACAAAGTTCGCCTGCATTTTCCTCGGAGCGTTTTGAACGCACTTCCGGTCTTAGAAATTTGAGAGTCCCTGCTGAAACCTGCAGCGGTGCGTTCAAGGAGGCTGTTGCGCATTTTGCAGCAGCCTAAGCACTCCGAGGTTGTGATTCACTTGTGCTCAGGAGAACACTCTAGGGGAGCAGGAAGGGCTTCTGGATTGGCAATACTGGCAATGTTGACTTGGCTTCCTGTCTCCAAATCCAATCATTTGCTTCGCTTGACCAATTCAATGCCACTTTTTGGATGAATCAGAGATCGCATCACAACCTCCCAAGCTGTACACAAGCACCTCGACAAGTTGCGAGAATGACCAGTTGCAACCCCGAACCCTGGTGTGCGCACACCTGGCGTGGGGATTTCATGTCCGTTGGCATGAAAAGGTGGATGATGAGAGGCTTTGAACAATCAAATCATATCAACTCTATCGATCTGTCTTCAGGATTTGAGGGAATCTTCCTCAAGGAATCTTCCTGTGCAACCTAAATATGTCCGGCACAAATTCAGCATCACATTACCGATCCTTCCTGCGTCTCAGCTTGTTTACCAAAGGTTTCATTACTTCCACGGAAGGACCGTTTGTATCCCCTCTCGGGCCTGTCGCGTATCCCTTCACTGCCAATTCCAATTCCATGGGAGGCTCCAAAGGTTGGCTGAAGGTGGCTGCAGGCGACAAAGCCAAGGTGACCGCGGATGGCACCAACGGACCAACCCACATATTTTTTTGCAAAGATCATTGCAGTTGAGCAACTGCTGTGACATGCCACTAGACATGGTTCTCACAACCTTCTGATTGTCACTAGCCCCTGCCTGCGGGTACTTGTGGTTTTCTGATTCCAGGTCTTAGTCACTGCAGCTCGCTCCGCTAGCAACTTGTTGCCATGGTGCCCAGTGAATTGTGAGGCGTTACAGCAGAATCAATTGTTGGGTATAGGGTGCTTGATGAGTGTGTATGAACAGGAATTGTCATGCAAGGAATTGTCATGCATCCAAGTAGCGCTTGATCTGTTTCCTTGAGGTAACGCAACCGTTCCGCTGCTTCCCCTCAAATTGCACTAGAACAGTGGACCTATGGACACCTGTGGTATTGGTTTTCTTGACTCATGGATGGCGAGTTGATATGGACGCAGGTGTCTGCGTACTGGGTAGCTTCTTGGTCAGTGCCAATAAAGTCGTCGAAAAAGCGACCACACGTTGAAGGGTACGAGGATGTCCCAAAAAGCGATCTTCCAGCAGAAATCTTTCAAGTCATAGACACCCACGAATGGACGAATTTCGCACAGATCTCTTCTGAACCTGGTATTTTCATCGCTGGCTCTAACATGGCTACACGACTTCGTATTGCCAAAGCCATCAAGGAGACCAGTGGCCACGCGCACAACCGGGGCGGTCAAGGCAGCGGCAACCAGGGTAGTGGCAACCACAGGCCCAGTACCGATGCCAACCAGGACAGCGGCAGTCAGGCCTCAAATCCTTCTGAAGGCAGACGTAGTCAGCAGGAAGCCAGACATAGTGAACCTGTCTCTCAATCCGAAGACCCTGGTCAGGCCAAAGATGGTGGCGTCAACGCGTTTTTTGATTCTGGCACCCTGTATGTAGAAGCAGCCCGGTATGATAAAAAGGGTGCAGACCCTGAGGCCATTTTAGAACAGATCTTCAAGGTGGTTGATGCCGCTGAATGCGAAGGATTTCTGGCGGTTGTTCGACTGCAAGGCCTTTGGTGGAGTGAAGGCACCTACGAGACGAAGCATGACAGCTCAGATCGCTGCCTGCAAGTGCTGAAGGGTCTTTTCAACATGGGCTGCCGAGGACTGACAGGTGACCTGGATTTATCCATGAACGATTTGGATGACTGGTTTCTGGAACGGTTTCTCCGGCTAGTGGAAGACTCTGACAGCAGCCTGGACTCCATGAACTTGGATGAAAACCGCATTACAACGAATGGAGCAACAAAGCTGCTTGATGGAATCCAAGCCAGGGCCAGGCGGAGCTTTGGTCTACAGCTTCGGCGGCTACAGTTGATGAACAATCCTGTAGACAACTGCCAAGAAGTTGAAGCAGCGGCCGATGCCGCAGGGCTGCGGTGTTGCAAAGTTGGCCCACCTTGGACGAGGGAGGAGGCAGCAAGGGCGCTACTGAAGAAAAGTTCATGGTCGACCTACTTCTATGGACCGATTCAACTCTTGAGATCAAAGATGTTGGACATGCCAAGGCAACTGACTATGGTGGAATGTCCGATTTGTAATTGCGTTTTGAAGCACGACCTTGGCCTGAAGTACACTGTGACAGGCAATTTGGCATCACACCTTTGCGGTGATAAACACAGAAAAAAGATCCTTGATTTTTTGCAAGATCACAAAGTGATGTGCAATATATTGATAGTGTCTCCTGTGTGGAGCTTTACACTTCATCCTCTCACCGGTGAGTTGAAATGGGTGGAAAAACGAGAGGATCTGCATGTCATGCCGCAGCCAGACCGAGACAGCTATCAGGTGGATGTGCGACGTGAAGCGACGTCTGTGCGAGCCTTCCTGTGGCCGGAGGGCCGTGAATCCGTGGCCAAGCAGGTCAATCCGGAAATGGCGTATGATATCTTGGAGCACCGCCACAAATTGGAGAAGAATCAACTCTGGCCCGATCCAACTGACAGTGCCAATCGCAAACTGAATGTCAGGGATATTGAGTTCACACAGGCCAGCATCGCGCCCCGTTTTCGAAATGGTGGGTATCTGACAAAGTTGATCTCTGATTTGAACGAGGGCAATCTGGATCCCTGTAGGACAGACTGGTTGCAGCTGGAGGTAGTGCAGTTCAGAGACAAATTCTACAGCAACGACAACCGTCGACTGTTTTGCCTCAAACAGCATCAGCGACATGTGGACTGGAACGTCAAAGTCATGACCAGAGTGTACAGCATTCCAAAAGTGCTTGAACGGTTTGTTGAGCGTTATTTTGAAAGATGGAAGTTGATTGGCGACAAAGACCCCGACTACATCAGGGTGCGCGGGCCACGTGTGCAGTCTACGCCACCATGGCGTCGCTAAGTTTCCTCGGTTAGCAAAGCCCTGCCGAGAACTGCCAGGCCCCAACACAGATCAATGGAGCAATGAAGGGCGATGAAGGGCGCTTATGTTGCTGCTTTCTTTGAGGTTGTCTAGTACTGTCAAGGGCCTGGTTTGTTGCCAGCTTTTGCATCCAGACCAAGTGAGCTTTGCAATGAACAGAAAAAGTCACAGTTTGTGCATCTTGGTTCTGTTTCTCAAGGCTGGAAATTGGCACGTATTGCGGGCAATCCGCCATTCGCTTGGCCGCTACAAGACGAGCGAAAGTTGTGTGGGAAGCTGAGAGCTGTACTGTAGCAATGGCGGGGCAGCAAATTGATGCTGGAACGCTTGGAGAAGATCTGAACATCGGACATGTGGATGGGTTCCCTAAAATCCCGTAGTTTACCGTGTTTACCGTCATTTTCACATTCGAATGCACAATCAAATGATTGTTTCAGTGTATATAGTACATGCAATACAATATTTTCGGACAAATCCAGATATGGGGAAGTTCACAACCAATATGGGCGAAAAATCTGGCAGCACTTTAAGTTCATTTCCGATCGAAGATCTGTCTTTAAGATTCTTTAAGGGGATCTGAGTGGTGAGTTGGGGCGCCAAGGACTCTGGAACTCGATCCGATTCACGCCAGTTGCCAAGTCTTTTCATTTCAAAATTTCTGATGCTGGAGATTGTGCAATCACTCTGGAGGAATGTCAGAAGTTTCGTTGTGAAATGTTCTGAATCATTCTGAATGTGCTTGATGTTTGATGTGTCCTTTTGGATAGGGGGCAAGCGGGTAGAGTGTAGCTGACACTTTCAGCTGGGATATGAGTCCTGCCGCATCAGGCCATCATCGCACGAACCCTGGTGGCATTTGCTGGACTGTCAGCATATATTGAAGTACGAGACTGAGGAGACAGCAGAATTTTAGGGCAACCTCCAATATTTTGAGCAACTTGAAAGCAGACAGTGAAAACCAGTAAATCTTGAGATTGGATGGCAAACAGGAGAGCTACTTGTAGAACTTTGTAGTACAGAAAACATCTAATTGAGTTGTCGAGGTTTGGACCGGACACAGCCGCGATTTGTTTCCAATTCTGGCGGACAGATTTGAGCGTCACGTGGAGTGCCTACAATAGCTTTGAAATGCCGAAAAGAACTAAGCGGCTACTTGTCCCTCGTGCTTCCTTTGAGAGGTTCATTTTCAGCGCAAATGACCTGTTGTGCATCAGTTGTACATCTATGGTTGTTTCTTGATGACGCAGTGAGGGATTACCAAAGGGGGATCCGCATTGGGAACGTGGCCAAGGCCTTTGATTTCGTGTTTATGGACCAGCGGGGCTCACGCTATGAGGACCTGACAGTGCATTTTTTCACGGATGTCCCCGGACGCGGGTGAAGGATTGATTGATGAACGACGCATCATTATGATCTATGATCATTTTGTTTTGTTTTCTGGGATTCTTTGGTGGCGTCAGGAAGATCTGGCAACTTTGGAGCGTTTGGAACTTTTGAACGCCGAGGCACAATCTTCCTACATTGAAGTGAATGTCACTACATGGCGGGTACACATGTGGGGAGAGTCAAGCCGTGCCGTGAGAACGATGTGCCAGCATCGTCCTTCTGTGCCAAAACAAAATGCACAGGCAGTCATCGTGGTTTGCACCCCAGCATTTGGTGATGTCTTGGAACATCTGGAATTGTGAGCCTGCCCACCAGGTCTTGAACTTTTCTTGAGCCTGTTTTTAGGATCAAGTAGAGATTGCAAAGCGCACCGATGCACACTGAGGCTGACAATGTTCTAAAGCCTGGTGCTCCCCGCTTTCTGTGGCGGCTTTGCAAGTCATCCGACTTTGAGACAGAGGCACAGAATGGCACGTATGCAGACTTCCGAGTTCCTTGGCTTTGGGCAGACGCTTGACATGGCCCAGGTGGTGAGAGTCAACGAGTTCGCAATGCCAGTGGAGGTATGCAACAGTTCTGATGGGAATTGCCATGCTCGGGAAGGGGGAATTGCCGAGATGAAACCTGTCAATGTCGATGTTTGCCACTTAGCCCGAATTTCAAAGTCTGTTAGCGGCAGGACTGGATGTCGGTCAGCTTTCGACGTGGCAAATTGGGCAAGTCACCTAACACCCCCACCTTGCCCAATGAGTTGGGAGAGCTGAGTCAGGTCCGGGACTCAGGACTTAGACACTGAGGGAACCAAGAAATGCGTGGATGAATGGGTTGGATGGAGAGAATGAGAGAATCATGGTTCACTGGAAAGGAAGAGTGGGATTTTGAGATAGTTGTGAGGCATCTGACCGTTAAATTGTCAAGCTTTCTATCCTTCTGTCAGAGGCAGCAGACGAGATGAGAAACAGAGTCTTCATCTCAGTAAGAGAACACTGACACGACAGGCATTCACGGGCGCTTCATTTTACACCTTCATTTACACACCATGTGACATCAGGCACAGACTGCTGGAGGTGCTTTGGTTGCACGGTTCATGGGTTTGGCTGTTCATTAAAGTGTTGATATTGATCGAAAAGGCATCATGGTTGTTCAAGCAAGAAATAAGTTCAGACGTCATAGATCAAGAAACCGCAATGCATCCTTTTTCGATGCTAGTTTTTCATTTTTTTTTCACCTTCACGAAGGGCTTATGTGTGAACACCCCCAAAAACTTTTCTTGATACCTCACCACAAGCTGCCTATCCCGCCAGGCGTGAGCTTCAGAGAGTGGTCCACCTTTGCCGAGATGATGCGAGAGCGGCTGCATCATCATGGCATTGCCGCCACATCAGATGTTCAAAGTCTGCCGCGGCTGGAGAGAAAAACGTGCTGCATGGGCAGTTAGTTTTGTTTTGGATTGTTGCGTTGATGAGCAAAAAACGGCTGTCAGTGTGCGTATATTCTTTTCAGGCGTAGATTTTCGTGGCTAAGTATCACTTCATGGTCAAGAGAAAACACTTTCGAGTTTTCAATTTTCTGCGAGTTGTTCATGGCAAAGAGTTAGCTGGACATTTTAGCATTGCGCATCTTTGTTTGGAACCTTTGCAGACTTTTCCCATCGACTACAGTGCTTCTTTCCCACTGAGTTTTTTCAACACTATGGCTTGCAGACCCAGCATGAGATTTTCCTTGCCGTTCTGTTCAAGAGTGCCCCGTGCGGCGTCGCTCAGATTTTTGCACATGTGCCTGAGCCAAAAAGTGGGAGGAAAGGGTGATGAAAAATGATGAAGTTGAGGTTTCTATTTGGATAAGCACCACGATGTCAGACTGAACCATCACTGGACCAGGGGGACTGGGAGAAGAGTGAAAACCTGGAACCATGTTGGCAGAGGTTCCATCACCCATCCAAGGCGAGTGGCGCCAAGAGTAGATGCTAAGTCCTGGTAGACACATGTTGTGATGGGGCAGAGCCGAGCTCAGAGTCTGCAGTTTCACTTGTGCTGAGGAGCAAGATCCACAGCCATGGCCATACATGCCATAGGCATTTTTTTTTTGCAGTGGTGTTTCCATTGTGACATACAGAGTGTAAATTTTGGCCCCTTGCTGTCTACTGACCCCAGCTAGGACACTTGGGGGTGATTGAATTCTGAGGCGAGAAAGGCTTTTTTCAGCTTATCAGGCCAGCCAGATTTGTCGGAAATTACAGACCTTACTGCAGAGCACATGCTGGCAAACAGACAATTCAAAGGTTCTCAGTTCCCACAGTCTCTTTGAGTCCTTTGAACAAATGACCGCTGAATCGATCCTGTCCGACAGGTCGGAGAGGATGACATGAATTTAGGTGCATTTGCGAGAAGAGCAAGATGAAACAAATTAAGTGATGACAGAACCAGCGGAATCAGACACTAGACACCGAGCTGTGGCTCAGGTGCTCGGCAAACACATCCGGGCAGCAAGGCAGGAAGGAAAACCTTTCAACATCCGATCGCACTGGCACTGGCCTTCCTTTTTTATGGGGTCTGGAGTGTAGGTGCCCATGCTGCCGAGCGTGGAGACGTTCTGGCCTTAAAGCCTCTGATCCCACATTCGCAGTTTTAGTATTTTTAGTGCACCACATCAACTCGGCCAGCCGGTCTGCACAATTTGAAAAAGGAAAGACGAGAGCAAGTCCTCCATTTGTTGAACCTCCATGTGAGGTGTTTTCTTGTATGTGGAGCAGTGGAATGACGGACCTCCAATGCATTTCTCGGGTGCTGAGGCGACCATTTGATACTCTTCGACACGCTACAGGCTTGAAGATTTGCCGACTGATGATAGATTTGTATAGCCTCGTTTTCTTATGCTGAGGGTAATGGAAATGTCCTCCTGGACATTCTCCAGTCAAGAGTCCTGACATCAGCTCCAAAAGCGCGAAGGTGTGTTGATGACTTCAAGCGCTGTAAAACTCCCGCTCTTGCTGGGCGCCCAAGCATTGGGAGGCTAAGGGTAGAATTCTGGCAGTACAGAGATACCCATGGGATCCCATGGGTGTGTGAGGGCATTGGCAGGCAGCAATATCCTGTTCAAAGCCCCGCAGAAGATCCTGTTTAGATCCTGTTTCTTTGTTGGCTTTTGGGCATCGGATTTGTGGACGAGGCATGACAAGCACCTCTCTGCGACGGATTCGCTGCTTGCTGCAGCCACTGCCGCCAGTACAGCACTCAATTGGTTCAAAACTCGTGGATAGTGCTCTGCCCGGTTCATTTGTGTTGTTAAGTCCACGAGGAGCGCGGGCCCGACATGGTGACTTTGAGTGACAGCACGTTGCATCAGCTCGAAAAGAGACGTGTCCTTTTTGGGCATGCCGTTGCGGACATCCAAACCTTCGAATGCCACTGCCTCAAGGTCGATCCACAGGGTCTTTGCTCAATCCGTGGTCCACGTCTAGGCTTCGACCTCGGCAAAGGAATCTGACGGGAAGTGGGGTAATGGTCCAGTACTTTCATGTTGTCTTGCGATTTGCATGTTGGCCGATGGTCACAAGCACATTTTCAGAAAATCAGCTTTAGGCCTTAGGATGCCTTAGGTAACTGAAAACCCATGCGATGAACACTTTTGGGTTGTTGAACTTAAATGAACTGCGACCCAAACGGTGTGTCTCGGCAACAACATGCTTTGAATGACCTGGTAAATTAGGCAGTCTTGAGGGAAGTGGGACGGGCAAAACCAACCGTCAAGTTTGCTCCAAATTCAAGATGAAGCAACAACAGATGCCTGGAAAAATGACAGGGTGAGAACAAAACCTGCAGGTTTCAGATGAGCAGATCTGAGTCAGACAAGCTTCTCCCAAGGAGACGTAAAGTAGTGGATCCCCAGCTTTGCTCACTGAGAACATGGTGGCCGAACTGAGCGTCAGAATCTAGAATCGAAGGATTTGGAGTGCCAATACATACTGTAGCATGTTGGATGGGTCCGCAATGCAACACGACGGAGATTCCTCTGAGCTTCAGTTTGTACATGTTTGTAGTTTGTAGCACCAATTTCTCATACAAAGCACGGATACCGTCAAGCCGCTTGCTACTATGACAAGTGATCTTGCCGGCAAACAGACCCTAGATTAGGACGTGCAAATTCGATCATTCAAGGTGAATGGACAGAGACAGAATTTGTTGTACCTGGGTAGAATTCAAAAATTCAAAGAAGAACCCTACATTTTTCTTAAAATATGCACCACTACCTGCTTCCTGGCTGCCCGATTCTGACCCTTTGGTGTAGCAACTAGGCTTGTAACCGACTTTTGCAGAGGCTGAGAGCTCAACATTGTGAACTATTATTATTATTTATTTGCATGCCCTAGTTGAAAACACTGAAGAAGGACCAAAAGTGGCGCGCACACACACACATGTCACATAATCATTAGACTGGCAGTAAGACTGGGAAACATTTGGATGGAGTCGAAGCTTCTGGTATGTGGGCTTTGGAGGACGACTTTACATGTACAAGAGATCGGCCAGCAGGTTTTCAGCGGTGGCAAGAACTCAGAAGGGTTGCCTTCCAAGGCTGTCTCTCTCCACTTTGGATATGGAGGTGTGAAAAGGGGGCGGAACGTGGACTGGAATGGAGGATTCTGGACAGAACCATAGCTTGGCTCTATTCCTGTCATTGGCATGCTGCCTTGGTGTTTCAAACCTGCTAAGATGCTGTTGTGCTTGGCTTTGTCCTTCCATTACTCAAAAGTACGAAGCCAAATTTACTGCAATGTACTGTGCTGTCATAAACTTTGTTGGACTTTTCGAATGCGGTGTGAAATATATACACTAGGACCCCTTTGTCTGAGAAATACCAAATCCTTAAGGGCCATGCATGTGCAAGTTCAGTACCAGGTGCCATCGAATCGCGTCAGAATCTTCGAATCGAAACCAACGATCATGAACCAAACATATCCAAAAACTATGAAGTCTCATGAGCAAATGCCAGGATGGCACCAAAAGCAGCACTAGCTTGGGCACCGCAGGGCGACATTTGGCTGCACCATAAATTCTAACGGATTGTGTGTAAGGTGCAACCGCAGAATCACTTTGCAAGATCGAACATATCGGGGATCAAGCTGCAGGCCAACTTACACTCAAGACTTCAATCTGAAAGTTGCACTTGAGGCATTGGTATGAATCCTCCTCGAAAGAAGGAGTGGTTGTCTGTTTTTGTGCTGGAATTGGAAGGTGCCTGGATATGCCTGGATTGTATCCATCTTGTAATCATTTTACTTTATACTATACAATTTTCAAATATGTTCAAATACCTCTGTTTAATGCCCGCTCATTTTACTTGTAACACAGTCTTTGCAGGAGCGCTTTCGAAGGGATTCCTTTGAGGAGTCAAGCGGTTTAGAGTGGTTCGCGTTCAAACACGTTCTGCCTGTTTTGTCTGCACAACCAGTCATGTTCTGAGCATCTGCCTGTTTTCGAAATTCTCAAGCCTCTGCGTGTGATCTCTACCCGTTTTTGCATAGGAAAATTCCCCATTGCAGGAACACGCAGCACTCTTCGAGATCGCCAAGACGGCACATCAGATTTGAGCGGCCCTTAGCATGTGACACTGCAGTAGATTCTAAGCGAGATTAAGCGATGATTGAAAGGCCATGTACAGCTGTGCTGCCAATGTAGGTGCCAGGTTGCCATGATGTGCCATGCATGCCATGAATGCATTTGTAGGGGTGCTGTCCCGAGCGATGTCACTGCTGTGGCGATGTGATGCTGCTGCCCCTGGGTGCCATATTGCTGCTGCAGCCACGGGTGTAGTGCCATCATTTGAAACTGCTTTGCTAGATTCAGGTCAGCTGAAAGTGGTTGGTTGAACCATCTTGACAGTTGGAAGCAACCAAAGGTCTGACTTCTATGTTGTCACCTCTTTGGGCTCATGGAATCACAAGTGCAGCATCGCATCTGAGGCCTAAAGCTTACAGAGAAGAGGACCGGGCCTCAGAAGGATTCCTCCAGCTCCTCTGCTGTCATGGACTGTCCAACCTTGACTGCAGTCTTTGGTCTGTAAGTTCCAGGTGTTGTGTTCGATGACTGTTCCTTTGAAGCTAGCTTTCAACGTTCCTGCAATGTTGATGCAGCGAGACAGCCATTTGGCCCAACATATTGGGGTCATGCTCTACTGAGCGTCGATGACAAGCCATTTCCGCGCAGGTTTGCGACCTTTGGCCCTGGCAGCCAGCTTTGGAGTTGTGAACGCTGTGGGTCCCAACCAACGCCGCCTTTCTGGTCCTCTGCGATTCATGCCTCCAAAGAGTGCCAAGACCTCTGACCTCACGATCTACATGACTGGTTTTGGGCCATTCATGGGGGTGGAGCAGAATCCAACCTCAACACTTTGTGAGACATTTAGAAAGTACTTACAGCAAGGCATGGTGCCCGAAGGTGTGGACAAAGAACTGTTGAAAGAATTTGATGAATCTGGCATTGCATTGGAAGGGCTGAAGGTTTTGGAGGTCGCTGCAGAATCCTGTCGTTCTGAAGTTCCTGAGATCGTGAACCATCTAAAGCAACGAAAGGCTGAAAGCCAAGGAGATGCAGTGATCCTACACCTTGGTGTTGCTTCCAACCGGGATGCGATCAGTTTGGAATGTCGTGGAGTCAATGAAGCCACCTTCAGAGTCCCGGATGAAAGAGGATACCAATGCTGCGGCGAAGACGTGGTTGCAGACTCCGCTCCAGTGATGTTTTGCTCGCTCGATCTTCCCAAGATCCTGGCCGAGATGCACGATAGAGGAGTCAAATGTGAAATGTCCACTGATGCAGGTCGATTTCTGTGCAACTACGTTTTCTTCCACTCTCTGCATGCTGCAAAACCCTTTGATATTCCGGTTCTCTTCGTGCACGTGCCGCCCTTCAAGGATATGGACCATGCAGCACAGGCCAGTCCGTCTACACCACCCCCACCGCAGTCAGAGTCAAACACATCAAAGTCTTAGAATTCGCATGAATTTGGCTTCATTTTTCTTCATTGAAACCCATTTCAATCCCCTAGGCCTAGGCCCTAGATCCCCTTCATTTTCTTTGGCATCTTCACCTCACTATATCTCTGTTCACGCAAATTAATCTTGGATAAGATGTAAACTGGCAGGCTTCTATCCAATATCCAACAATTACATACAATTACAGTAATTTGTTGGACCTCCAATATCCAATCTCCATCTATCAAATTCTATACACTTACAGTTCACTGCAATATCTTGCATATGATTCCAACATATTCCAACATATTTCAACATATTCCAACATATTCCAACGATTGCTTCACATTGGCAGGTGGTGGGTTTACTTTGTCTCTTCATGGCCATTGCCCGGCAGCTTCGTGATGCTCCCGTGTCGGTGCCGCAACGCTCTGGACGTCTCATGGGTTGAACGCTCTGCCTGTAGGACAAGGTCATTGGCCGGACTTTTGTTTGAAGACATGGGTAGCATATGGGTGTGTCTGAAATGGAGGATTTACACCCTACTGTAGTTAGTTTATGGCTATTTTCATGGGACAAAGTAAGTTTCAACCCATGAACATTTGGGGTACCCTGTTTTCAGACAAGCCCATGGTAGCATGCACAATGCCAATTTTTTTGGACAAAACAGATTTTTTTTGACAAGGATATTGTTGAAAGAATCTCAGAGATAGGTACAGTAGATGATCCATTCTCCATCCATTTTCCATCCATTTTCCTGCGATGCTTTTGTCAGGTTTGGTTCGCCGTGCTTTGCGCCCAGCCTTGCAACCCGGATTCTGTGGAGTGGACGATGGGCTTCAATGGGTTCCCTTCTTGGTGCAGCTGGACCCGGATGCGACGACGATTTGAAGATGCGGTGGAGCGAGGGAGGAACCCATGAGCCAACGGCAAGAAAAAGGTGACATTGCTGCTATCACAACCTGTTGATGGAAGATGATAAAAGATGATAAAGGTGGATCGGATGAATCTGAACAGGATCAAAGGTTCAGAACATTGAGGCCGAATTTGAGGTGCGGATGCGTTTCACACTCACGGGCTTTAGCTGTTGAGCATCCAGCCCACTGAAGGCCAGATGATCCCTCAACTCGTTCAATGGCTCAGTTGAGAGTTGAGAGTTCAAAAAACCAATGCCACATTTCATGATCGGCCACGAATTAGACCGCTGGAACTGTGCTTCACTGATTTGTTTGTTGTCCGTCACACAGCAGCCTCAGCAACGGCCCAATCACAAAGCGGCTAAGGTGCTGGGAAGGCCAGGTTTGGAGAAGATTGCGTGGCATCCTTTTTTTGACGTAGCTAAGTGTCCCAGGCTTTTAGGGGCTGGTACTCAAGGCTTATGAAACTTATGAACAACCACAAACAAGAACTTAACATGTAAAGCAGCTTCAAGAGATGGAATATGATGGAATCTTCTGGCGGAGTAGAGTGGAAGCGTAGTTAGCTGTGCAGATTCCTGGGGCTAGGCATCAAGAAAGGCTTACCAAAAGAAGAAGAAAAAAGAAAAGGACTGAGACATGAACTGGGCCACAGGGATTGCTTCAGTTGACGACCTGAGGACATCAGTCGACACTTGAAGTTTTAATTGGTGAATGTGTAAATCAAATTTGATCTTCTTTGTGGCAAGGGGTTTTGCACACTTTGAAAAGTCGAGTCGACTAACCTCAGAAAACAGATACCTACAAGTGACACAGACAGAAGATTCTCGATGCATAAAATTCTCGGGTCTTTCTTTGTTGGACACTGATGAACATTGTTTCTTCTCATGGAGCTGGTTTGGAGGTTTGTTTTGCACACACCCATAGATGGCATGCTGATTTTTCCCTCATGTGCGACCATGGACTTGACACCTTGCACAAAATGGAGGAAGCAGCAATGCAAGCTGCAATGGACACATGGAGTCGGGCTACCTTGGCGAGTGTCCCTGAGGTTGGAAACCATTCCGCTGCATTTTTTTCTGGCCGGCAACATCCGGCAACCCAAGATTATCAAGATTGATGTGGCGAAGGAGGGCTATGATTCTCCACAAAGTAATTTGCACTATTTTGCACTACAGTGATTACAGCTTACAATGAGAGACTCTCTGGGCCTTCCTGTTTCAATTTTTCCAGGCGGACGCTGAGGCAAAGAGAGCCGCGGAGACGCGGATGAAGGAACTGGAGGAGGAGATGAGACAGGACTGGCAGGGAGCTTTGGGCAGTTGCCAGAGAAGTTTGGAGGCTGACATCTGCATCAAACTATATGAGGGTTTCTATAAAAAAAGTCACCCCAAATCATTCATTTTCATGGGCTTTTACATCATAAACCATCCATTTTGGGCACTCCCATTGATGGAACCCCCCATATGGGTTTGTCCAATTTCTGGGCAGATCCAATGTGCCATAGGGATTAATCTATACACTATGATAAGAATTCCCAATATAAGATGGTGGATGACCAGACCCCATATTCCATGTCTTGACCATGGCACAGCCGTACGTTCCACGGGTTGATGAAGGAGGAAGAGACGCCTGACTATGTCGGGGCCTTTGATCTTGAGGTGAAAAGGCTGACAAACCTGCGGTTTCCGGTAATTTCGCAGATGATGTGGTGGGTAATGCGAATGTTGGGAATTTTGGCATTACCAGTCCCCACAGACGCCTCTGTTCATAATTCCAACCAGTTGCGGTTGGCGACGTGACAGCCAGCATTGACCACACCTCCATGGTCTCTGAGACTCCCGTGTCTTCACCACTGGGGACAAGGTGCTAGTGGCGGAGATGGGTGGAGGGTCCGGTGCTTCCCTGGCATAGTGGGAGGTCTAGCATCAAAAGCATGAATCATTTGCTGCTTGCAGTGGCTTGCAGCAAGCAGCGAACTCTCAAGAGTGAGTTAATTATTTTTCCTTAATCATTAAACACATTTAAAAACACGCTTTCGCATCCGCATCCTCGCTTATCAGGACGCTTGGAGAAGAGAATTTGCGTCACAGCCTTGTTCCATGAGAGACTGTTTTTTTTAAAACGCGTCAATCCAATCGTGTGATATGATTGAAGTCTATTTTGTTTGAAATTGCCAACTTCGACTCGGATATTTTTTTTGCTTCCACCGCTCCGCTTCTCCAAAGGTTCCGGAGAAAGCTCACCAAAATCAGGCTGCAAAAGTGGCTATCCAAAATGCGCTCAGAGCTGGTGGAGCAATGCTAGTTGAATCCGTTTTGCTGCCGGCTTTGAAGCGGGGTTGATGACTTCTCTTTCCCATTCTTTACCTAAACAAATGAAACTAATTGAGAGTTTTGGGACAGAAGCAGAAAGCTACTGGACACTATGTACGAAATGATCAATTTGCTGGCTCTTCGAATTTCTTTTCTTAGAAGCTTCTTCTCAGAGAACTCATTTGATCGCCAAAAAAAAAGTTCTCTGTTCCTCCTGTTCGACCAGGCAGCAAGAAGCGCCTGGCAAGAACCACTTCGATGCGGTCTAATGTTGCAGTTCTTTGGCTGCAGCACTGCCGATATGCACTGTGCTTACGGGTTCATTTTCTTAACAATGCCTGCCTCTTAGGGCCATTTTCCACATTCATTTTTGGCGGAAAACACTGGGCCTTGCTACTAAGCACATCTACGTCCTTTGATTTTTAGACATCGCCATATATATATATAATAATATATATATATAATATGATATTCTATAATATATATATATATAATATAATATAATATATATATAATATAATATAATATAATATGATATAATACAATATAATATAATATAATATAATATATATGATATAATATATATGATATAATATATATAATATAATATATATAATAATATAGATATATATAGAATATTTTATATATTATATAATATATATAACA
>Ga0126342_10003323_pt1 | contig 26465 bp, 18 predicted proteins | sample Cyp1metagenome_FD_92528 | JGI IMG/M metagenome (GOLD analysis project Ga0126342, IMG submission 92528) | Coral microbial communities from Lord Howe Island, Old Settlement Bay, Australia - Cyphastrea 1 metagenome | ecosystem: Host-associated > Invertebrates > Cnidaria > Coral ...
AAACTCTTATTGAAGATCTTCAATGAATGTAAAATGAATGTAAAGTTTAACGGGGGTGGGACTTTTATATTCCCTAATACCTTTGTTGATCTTCCCAAGACAAGAAGGGTGTGGGCGAAACGGAGTGTTTGCGCGTAACTCTTATAGATCTCTGATTTAACCCCCCCAGGAAACGATAGGTAAAATCCTTAAGTTGAAATGGTGGGAAGTGACGTTGACATAGGAAAAATTGTCTCCGAGAATTGGTGGTAAAATTTACAGGCACCCCTCTAATTCCGCTGGGGGCTTAAGATCCGGAGTTTCCTGTGACATTGAAAGTGTCTAAACAGTCCATTCAAAAATGAATGGAAACCAAGACTTCGACTGTAGTTTTGGGGTTAAAAATGGATCCACAAAGGATGTTAATACATACGCGTACACATCCAGATGGCTCAGAGTCTATGTCTATGGCCACTTGTTGTGGGTTTCAAGTGGAGATTTCAGGGAAATCCCCATTGTTGGTTGCGTAAATCCGCCCATGCTTGTAGCCGACATTTTCGTGACATCACCGAAATTTGTGTCGACGGTCTCCAGGACGAGCCCTCCAGAGTTCAGAGTAGATGTCCGGAAGCTCAAGGGCCCATGGGCTGTTGTAAACCTCATACTCGGATGTACATCATGGGCAAGTGGTGAGTCAAATTTTGTAAACATATCACTGGTTGGTGGTTTGGAACCATGAAATTTTATGACTTTCCATTCAGTTGGGAATGAATAATCATCCCAACTGACGAAGTCCATCATTTTTCAGAGGGGTAGGTTGAAACCACCAACCAGATATCATCCAGATCCAGATCACTGGATATACCAAGAAAACTCCCAAAAAACCACAGGATTTTGTTGAGTAGTAACTCCAATGACCTGGGATGCAAGTAGGGAAGTAGGGAAGACAACTGTCTCCTTAAAAAGGGAAGCTACCATGGTCATGGCTAGTATTGAACAATCCATACAAGGTGGTGCCCCCCGTTCGAGAACGCTAAGTTGGTGAACATAACTCCAAGAACTAGGGTTGATTCGGGGGTTTTGTCTATAGTGAATGGGACTATATATAAACCAACTTATAACTGGGGGGGCACCACCTTGTATAATTTGAGCAAGGTGATAAAGTTGATCAAGACCAGACTGATCGCGGTGTGGTTCATGCTGATGCCCGCAAGTCATACCGGTTGTATCAACTGACCAAAGGGCAATTATCCCAAAAGCGACTTGTGTATGGTTACCCTCTGGTAAACATGGCCATAGAAATGGTTGATTTACCTACCCATACAAAATGGTGGTTTTCCATAGTATTTTGGTATGTTTACCAGCAACTGGCATTTTTATAACTTGCTCAGCCCGGTGGTTCCAGATTGATGGGGTGTTTGAACTAATCCGACTTGGAGACCATCGCCTTGGATGAGCAGGTTTTGTATCACTGGTTAAACCGAGTTTGTGTCTAAACTACTTCAATGCTGGTTGGTGGTTTGGAACCATGGAATTTTATGACTTTCCATTCAGTTGGGAATGTCATCATCCCAACTGACGAACTCATATTTTTCAGAGCGGTAGGTATACCACCAACCAGATATAATCTTACATAGAGACGATACTAACCCCCTCCAAAAACTGGCAGCGATTGGGCGATATTTTGTGTAGCTTCTAACTACGAGCTTCTGTATATTTATATTTAGGTACTACTTAATATTTTATTCTATATAGTACCTAAATATACTATAATTTATTCATCTAACTAGAAGCTTGTGTAGCTTCTAACTACATATTTATCGCATCTATATAATTCTGGCAGCATCGAAGGTAGCAAGCCATCGTGTCATTCCTTAATGACTTGCCCCGCAGCTTTAGGCTTGCGGCCCTCCTGGTCCTTTCTTCACGCCCACCAAGACCAGGACTGTTCCTCACCCAGGGGGTCAGATTTTCACTATCGCAGCATTTTTGGATCACTTCGTTGGCTTGCAACAGAGTTTGGTTGGAGGCTATGTCAATTATGAAAAAGTTGTAAATACGTTGTTTATATTTTGTAAATATTCATAGTTCGTAATTACGAGAGAAAAAACAATCCTACCATAGATATGGCTTTTGCATACAGTGCTTAAGGGGAGTTCCGTCAAAGACGGCCGAAACCAGGAGGTCCTGTCGGGGCCTGCAATTTGAACATGAAATAACCTGATAAAATACTTGGATACGTGGGTAGGTTATATAGATAGGTTGTTGCCATATTAGCTATATGGTAGATATAGTAGATTATCATAGATTGTCCAACTATCTATATCTATGATAATCTACTACATCTACCATACAACAACAAGCTCACCAGAATAAGTGAGCTGTTGAGAAATCAATGACCGATCCGATCTCTCGCGACGATTTCCGGAAATTCTGAAGACATCCCCCTGATCATGGCCCTGCGAGAAGAAAACTCATCAATAGCATAGCTAGGGTAATTTTTCTTTCTGGTTGGTGGTTTGGAACATGAATTTTAGGCCCATGGGCTGTTGTAAACCTCATACTCGGATGTGCATCATGGGTAAGTGGTGAGTCAAAATTTGTAAACATATCACTGGTTGGTGGTTTGGAACCATGGAATTTTATGACTTTCCATTCAGTTGGGAATGAATAATCATTCCAACTGACGAAGTCCATCATTTTTCAGAGGGGTAGGTGAACCACCAACCAGTCTTTCTTTCCTGATGTTCACTGAGCAAGATTTCACAGAATGAAACTTGATGATACTTTTGGAGGGGCTTATCAAATGAAGCGAGGTTGATCATTTCCAAGGCTCATGGCGCGTTCCAATCTTTTCTTAGGCCTGACCAAAGAAATGATGAGCTTTGATGCTGATATTTACAACTTTACAACTTGGGATGCTATCCTTGGAACAGCTTCGAGGGTTTCAAACATGTCCCAAGCATTTTCCGGTCGCAAATTTGAAGGACCTCATAGGCACAGGGATCTCACCACAAAAGAGGATAGTTGGTAAGGGCATCCGAAGAAGAGCTTACTTCAGGCCCCTGATTTTTTGGTTGGTCGGTGGTTTCATTTTTTTCTTCACTTTTCAAGGGGGGTTGAAACCACCAACAGGTATTCTAATCTATTTCTAATTTTCCTAGAATTAGAATATGTCACAACATTTCTAATCTATTTCTAATCTATTTCCAATTTTACCAGTATTTCTAATCTATTTCTAAGCAACCAGAATTCTTATGGAGGGGACATGGAAAATCAGGGGAAAAGTGGGCCAGCGCCGCAGGACGTCCTTTCGTGCTGATGCGCCTGTCTTCGTCCCGCGTGAACAGGTGCGGAGTCATGCTAGCTTCAACAACGAAAAACCAGGGGTTAGAGGTTAGAGGTTTCAAAAGTGAATTGTTGATGAAGGAATCATTTTAGCGAGGAAACGTTGGTTTACATTCTATGTATTTCTATTTGCATATTATTTCAGACTGCGAAGGATTTGTTTTGTGCAGTCGGATCTATCTCTGAGTCGCTAGTCTGGCTGCTTCAATAGGGGCTGCTTCAGCTTGTGTTGGCACCAATAAAATCAGAAGTGAATCCAGGAATCTCTTTGCAAGGGAGGTCATAGAATGAGCTGGAAAAAACTTTAGGATTTCCAGGGAAACTATCAGGAATCGGCTTGTTTCTTTTAGCAAGCTACAGCATTTGCAAAAATCTGCTTCAAGGCTTGACATATAGTCAAATCCAAGAAGGATCTGGGAAAACCATGGGACAGGGGGCACGACTGGAAAAGATGTGGGAACGATCTGGGAAGGATCCAGGAGTGATCTGGGAATATTTCGAGAAAACAATGGGAACAAGTTGGGACAAGGACGGGAATGGCTGGAGGAAGGTAAGAGCACTTGTCAAACAAAGCAAACACCTGGTTTAAATGTCTTGCCTTGGGAATGCATGTCATATTTGACACTGTAGGCACTGCAACATTTGGGATTTTCATGGGATTTGCAGGGGAAGAACCTGGGACACAGCAAGGATTTTGAACGGAGTTTTTTGGGGAATACTGTGTCAAATTTGGCTGCCTCATTTGAAGCAGTCCCTCATCAGAGCCTAAGGACCATTTGTCAGGAGGAAACTGCCTCTTTTGGCCGTGTGAATGGGGTCCCAATTTCTTCGGTATCCTCTGGACCCTTCTTTTACTACGGAAAATGCCCATGCTTCAAATCTGCCAACCACATCTTATGGGGGACGATTCCAGCTGCGAGTTGCTAATAACACTGACCAGTGACAACTATCGGGCTACTCAGATAGGGAAAATCTCCGCGAAAATCCATGAACATCCGTCGTTTCAATATATTCCAATGGCTACTCGTGTCGGGTAAATCAGGGTACAGGAAGGGCCCTCCAGTCATAAGTTGGTTTGTACCCTCTAGCTCTAACTATATATCAACCATACCCCCTAGTTAACCTACATATTTCAGTCAACTTAGCTAAGGATTGAAGGCCCTCACTAGTTACAAGCCAACTGAGCTATCTAGGCGACCCCTGCATATATCAATCATGATAATCATGGACAGGTCAATTTTTCAGGATCAACGAAAATCATCCATTTGCCCGATTGTGAGCTTCACTGTGCTGTGAAACCTCGAGGAACCACAAGGTTAGATCATCTCAGAGATGGTTTTTCAACCGAATGTGCCATGGTCAATCCAGTTGGCTCGGAGATGGTCATACCATCAACAAAAAACATTAGAATTAATTATAAATGATCATTAATTAATGGTATTACAACTCTATGGATTATAATGAATTAGATAACCCCTATGGCAAGTCCTGGCATATTCTCATCCCCCCGGATGCTGGTCATCGGTTGGATGCTGGTCTGTACGGCCGCACATATGTTTTGTTTCGCCAGGACGGCTTCGAGACCCCGGTCAAAGAGGAGGCTGGAGGTTTGAGCTGAGAAAATCATAGGAACATATGGGACATATGGGACATGCCCGAAAAAGATGGAGGTTTATATCTGGGAAAATCTTGGAAAATATCGGAAATCCATGGAAATCCCCGAAAAAAAGGAAGTTTTTTTTTCGCAAAATCATCGAATTCATCAGGGAATTCTCAAGCACGCCCTGTTTGACTACCGGAGGGTAAACATTAATGGGTCACTCCGACAAAAAATGTTGGGTATGCACCTGCGAAATTCAAGATATGGAGCTTTTACCATCGAGGCCAGATCTTTGAACTGAACCTGCGTTGATAGTTCACCAGGAACCAAGGAAACCAGAAATTGGATGACATGGGCACATGAGTATAGCCTAACATTCCCTTTTATTGGGGTGACCAGTCAGAATAGTGTCTATCAACTGCCACTTGGTCATTTACCACCAAACAAATAATTACTCCACAATAGGGTTTCTATCCTTTCCAGCACCCTATTCCAAGTTGGGCATACCATGAATCCTCATTACCTAGCTCCAGTCGGTCAAACCCCCCGGTTCCTTCCCAGAAACTTTTCCGGCTGATGAAGGGAGGTGGGCAGTGAATTTTAGACTTTAGACCACTGTTTTTTGGATGGTCATTTTTGGATAAAAACCATGGTCATTTTTTTTAAAATAGAGTTTAGACCATAGTTTTCCAGCGTTTTTGGAGGTTACCCTCTGGTAATTTTGTTAAATCACCAGAGAGATCCAGAGAGTAAGTTGATTAACATTTCATAACTTTGATAACTTGCATTCATAATAGACACATTCAATATATATATATGTATATATTAGTGTATATGTACATATTAGTATCTATATTTGTATATAGCTATATGCTGGTTTGCTGAATGCTTAACCCCCCGCGATTTTCGGATTTTCCTGATCGAAGACAAATTCTCCCAGGCGACCGCCAATGACGAAGTTCGATACGTTCGATCCAGGATGCGCCTGGGTTCAACAAAACAACAAAGACGTGTGGGCTAATGATGATGGTTTTGTTAATCATGTGTGTTAATCATTAGTGTTATACCTGATGGTGTATTTAGTTGTATTTAACTATAATGGTAATTATTATAATGGTGAAATACTATGTTCCAGCTAATTGTGGTTAATTATGGTCCAGTTCATTATCAACCACTTATTATAACCTATGGTTATTTAAATGGGGACCATTTGACTTAATTAATGATGTTGATCATGTTAAGCCTTAATTAACATGATTAACATCATTAACCAGCCACTTATTGACATGTACAGAGACAGAGTTGATGTGGACCAACCATCCACTTGTGATCCAATCCAATTTGGTGGATACGAGCATCGAAATGGGAGCGAAGAGTTGTGGAGTTGACTGAATCATACCCGTCTGTACCCTCTGGTAATTTCACATAGCGAACTGGAAAATGGACCATAGAAACAGATGATGTTCCCAATCAAACCTCCATTTATAATTTGGATTTTCCAGTTCGCTATGTAACAAATTACCAGAGGGAAACTGTAACAGGAATTCACCATCTGGTAATCAAACATGGCAGCATACAGAACCCCGTGGTCATTTTTGGAAGTCATGGAACTAATTTCGGGATTTACCTTTGCTATGTATGATATCTATGCTTGATTACAAGAGAGAATCCACTATACAACTGAGCAGTGTTCAAGACCCCGGTTGCCATGGTTGTTCAAATTATACTAACCAATATATTGAGAAATACAACCAGTTGGATTATACTGGGGATTATACTATAATCTAACCATAATAGAATTCTACCAACCAATATATTGGGGATACTCACAATCCATTATGGGAACTCCGTTCTTAACCAACCAGTTTTTCAAGGGACGAATCTAAGTGGGATTTCCGGTGAGTTGGCTGTAAAAGTTGCAAAAAAGCGACGGGTGAATGGTATAGGTACTGTATAGGTTAAAGTGGTTGAAGGGTTGTTTCTACAGTTTGATGGGGAAAACATGAACCAAGCATTATGTCAATTTTGTTTATACGTGTTTTCAGGATTAACCATGAAATTGCATACACATGTTTGGACATATGGATAACACACATTTTTTTCGGTCCAATATGAATGAGGTCTGGGAGTCTATTTTGAATAGATATGTCAACGGTTTATATTTCTTTAAAACTCTTGTATAAATAGTTGATATCTATGTCATGTCAACTTGAGATTCTTTTGAATAGCTATGTCAACCTCATACAGTATTCGATGAACTAGATATCCACACTATTTGAATGGGCCATATAGGTTAAAAAAACGTCCCCTCCCAACGGTGCCAAGGCTCCGAGTACGACAGTACTTGGAGGCGGTCTGATGAAGGGGATTTGATTGGGAAAAAATGGAGCTCTTATGGTAACACAATAGATACAATGGGGACATAATGGGATATAATGGGACATAATCGGATAGAAATGGGATATTACCAACACAAAATGAGGTAACAGTTTGCGAAGTGGACAACTGCCACTGTCAAAGACAGTAAGTAAATCATCAAACTAAATGGGCCATGGCTTCCATAGATATGTTAAATTAGCGAAGGGTAACAGAACATGGAATTTCACAATCCAACGGAAGGATTTCGACTCAACACCCCTCTGTCCATGGAGAGTTTGTGGGGAAGCCAACTATTTTGAAAGGTACAGTAGGTGAAAACCGCCGTTTTCTCACGAGCTTCCATTCTCCATGGCGGTTCTCAGCCATTCCCTTAGATTTATTTGAAGCTTTTCTTGGTGATACTGTAATTTGATGGAATTTTATTGTAATTTATACATGATATAGTACAGTAACCGGCAAAAAAGACAGAAAAAACAATTTGTCACTACTTTAGGAGCGCCGGCTGGCGCTGACATTGATCTCACTTATTTTATCCAAATAGTCAGGTTGTGAGAGGTGGTATGAACCATCTGGTTGTTCTTCAACCAAGACTCCATACTGTACAAAACGACCTTCCTCCCAATCCTGCCAGTTGAATCTTTCTTTGATTTTGGCTTCCAGTTGTAGCCAGGCTGGATCATTTTGATCTCCAGCAAAAAGAAGTCCAAAAAAGACAGAACAAGTCATTTTCTCATTACTTTGGGAGCGGATTTTACATCTTCTTGGGGGTTTATAGAAAATCACTAGAATGTAAAGCTACAAAGGCAGAGCAGCGAGCTGTGTTCGTTGGGTCGCCAGGATACGAAGGGCTCCAATAGAGACGAAGGTGCGGGGATGACGCACAATGAGAGCTAGTGACCAGGTTTTTTGGGATTCACCATTTTTAATAGGTAAACATGGTAAACCATCTATAAATGGGCCATTTTCCATGGCTATGTTAGTCATAACCAGTTGGAATTCCTATTTTTAATGGATGATAAAAAAGTTAACCCTGGTGAATTAAGAAATGCTGTTAATGAATTACCCTCTGGTGAACTAACATAGCAATGGAAAATCACCATGTTTAATGGGAAAATCCACTATAAATGGCCATTTTCAATTGCTATGTTAGTTCACCAGAGGGTAAAATCTGATTTTTGATGAAATATGACGGAGTTTTTTCACGGATTTCATTGTGAAAATCCTGGTTTTCATCATGGATAATACTGGAGAAGGTCATGGCCAGATATTTCGCCACTGGAAAAGGTCATCTTAGAGGATTAATATATTGTTGGAGTCCAAGTATATACAACTGTTTTTGGGGGTTAGGTATTTTTAGCATCTATAGTTTGTATATATATATATATTGTATATAATCTCGGCAACTACGGTCTTGAATTGGGGGGCCTAAGGGGGTCCAGAACTCAGGTCTGAACTGGTCAGACTGTTATTGTATACAGATAGGGGTGGTAACACCAGTAGAATGTGGGCAACCCAACATCTTTAAACCATCGCCACAATGACATTTTTATGGCTATAAACCATCCCCAAATGGTAGGTTTCTATAGGTTTCTGGCATTGGGTTGCCCAGATTATAGACATCTATAGATCCTACCTACATGGAAAAAATCCAGGCTGATTTCACTGTAGACTCTGTAGACCTCTTCTGTGCCCTTCCAAATCCCAGATTCGTGGCCTGCATTCCTTATGAGAAGAGGCCGCTTATCACACATCTTATTCATACTATGTATACATAGCTTCTAATATATATATAATATATACATAGCTACTAATATATATATATATACATATACATGCGCAAGATGCATATGGTATCAACTATCAGCCCCCAAGACCATTTTTAGTCTCCAGGAGAAACGAGTGGCAAATCTCTTCAATGGAAGACAGCCAAGCGTTCCCAGGTGGAGTTGCAGTGGGAACCTGTGGAAATGCAGGGAATTTGAGGGTGAAAAAAATAGGGAAAAGCCATCTTTTCCATAGAGAAAACCAAGCATTTCTAGGTCATTTTAGATGGAAACCCATGAGAAACCAATGAGATGTTCATATCCATACTTTGATCAACCGCAGGGTAGGCCGACCAGCAACTTGTCATTTAGTTCCTTGAGATGAACCGCCTTGGCTTGGGGGTGTAGCTACAAGGCTGTAACGGTCAATGAGTTTCATGTGAGCATGGTGATAGGCCCGGATGATAAGATTCTATCACAATGTTTGGGTAGTTTTGGAGGGGGTGCAACTTGCAACCATGGACTATCACAATGTTTGGATAGTTTTGGGATGTTCTTTTTTTTTTTGGGGGGGAGTGCAACTTACAACCAGGGACTATTTTGGATAGTGTTGGGATGTTTGGGGGGACAACTTACAACCATTGACGACATACAATGGGGTTCAGAATGGCAGACTCGGAGGAAATGATACCATTTTGTCTTGTGGGCCATGACAGAACACATTGGCCGGGTCCAAGCTTCTCACACAACTGGTGTTCTTTTAAGTGGTTTCTCATCTAATCACACGTCGTCTAGATATGTACTATATGTTTAGATTAAGTCGATCAAATTCATCTTTGAGATGTGAAAATCAGGTGTTTTCCCCTCGAAACCCGGGTTGGTCGGGCAGTTTAATCGATACTTACCTTCAACATATATAATATATAACATATATAAGATGTATATATATATAATATGTTGGCCTCTGTTTGGTGGTCTTCTTTCAAACACATGACTTACCTTCGGTAGCAAGGTAGCCAGGGTTAGGCAGTTAGGCATGTCACCGGCTCATGCACATCATCACCACCAGCACCATCACAACCATGACAAACACAGTTTCATATATAGCACAATGGCCAGTCCAACAAACTACACTGATATATTATGCAAAAATGAGTAGTGATAATGATAATAACAACAACAATGCTAGTGACAATGACAATGACAATTTCACTAATGATAGCAACAACAGCAACAACAACAACAACACCAACACCAACACCAACACCAACAACAACAACAACAACAACAACAACAATCATGAATCAATCATGAAAATCATGAAAATCATGAAACTCATGAAACTCACGAAAATCACGAAAATCATGAAAATCATGAATCATAACAATGAAGAATAACCATAATGGCTAATACATGCTAATATTATCTAATACTAATAATTGATAATACGTCAAGAACCTCCTGGCATCGTGAGGTGACCGCCGAGCAACTGCGTGGGGCAGGTGTGGCCATGGGAATCCGAATTGGGGGTCTCCGATGTTCCAGACGTACCCAGTTTATATACCAAGATGACATCCACCAATTTCACCGGCAAAAATGGGGATTTCATATGTTTTCATCGGAGGGACAGGAGGAGGCTACATTTCACAGACTGTCAAGACACCAATCAAGGCCACACGATTTGGCTTTTGTTTTAACATGTTCTTCGCCATTGAGTCCCTACAAAACTCGCCATTTCTGTTTTTTTTTTTCAATTGATCGACCCATGGCGCCCAAAACGACGAACCGCTGCCGTTGAGCTCCGAGCTGACGTGACTCAGTCCATCGTACGCCAGCCCTTTAGTTGACGCGCCCCGGACCATCGCCAACATGGCAAAGCAGGCGCTCAAAAAGGGGGGTTGGGAGCCCGAAATCCAGTGGTTAAAACATGTTTCAAAGCCTCATTTTCGCTACCAAAATGGCCACTTCAAATGGGAGGGTCCCCATTTTCAGACACAAAAAATGGACTAGTGCATGCTACTGCAATATGCAGATTGATTGTGCACAGGTATAGATTATCTATACATAGTTTCTATGTATACATACATAGTTTCGATTCTATGTATACATACATAATTTTTTAAAATGATTTTTCCATGTATACTGTATACATATGATAGGCATCGAACGGCACCGCATTGTGAAGCGCCCCAGATGACAAATAAATACAAATAAACTATAAGTAAACCATCATCCAAAATCGCTGGGACTATGTTTTGATCAGAGACCCCTGCAGTGATCTCGACCGCAGGTACAATTGAGCGACTTCGAGATGCGCCTTGGCAGATTGGTGCCTGGATGGGCGCATCGCGAAGTGGCGTCAGACCGGGATGATATATCCATTTGGATCGTTTGAGGACATCGATATGTTATACTCAAGTAAAGCTATAGTATATATATATGATATACACTATAATATATATATATATAGACAATAAATACAGTAAATATCAATAGATATTACATATATATATGTATGTATGTATGCATGTATATATATATATGTATATTATAGATCCTCGACGTGCACCGCGTCATGATCTTGCGCGCGGCATACCGAGGGTACGCACCCTGGGGTGTGGATCCTTCGGACGCGTGAGATTCGCCAAGTACAAGCCGGAGCGCGCCACACCGTGGGCGTTGGGCGTTGGGAGAATTTGGTGGTCCACCGAAAGGTCGAATCTGACGATCTCTGACGATCTCTGACTTTTTTGGGCAGTTGAACCCTAAAAAAAGTGATGATGTTCAATTAGGACATTTACCAACCCGATATTCTATATTATATCATATTATATCCCCAATAAAATGATGAGTGATAGTCATGACTATCTACAGGGTTGACATCAATTTTTATCCTCCTTGCCCAGACTTCCTCCCCTTGTATCTGGCGTGTATAATGTGGTCCCCATGGAGTGAAAAACCGGTATTATTTCTCCAAGTTCACCAGACTGGGAGAGCCCAGGTGCTTCCTGCACCATCCGATGATTCTAAAAGAAGTCAATACAACCAACATAATATATATGGGTATGGGTCAAAACCTATTAGTATCAATTTTAATGGGATGAACATCCATAAATCCCAGCTATTTTGATGTGAACTACAGGGGTACAAGGTTTTGACACACTGCCATATATATATATATAGATATAAATATGACACTATGACATACATACCAGAAATGACATATGTTGGTATATTTTTTTAAATATGACATAAATACCAGAAATCCCCGTGGTAATTGTATAGATCTCCTCAAATCCTGAGAACCCCGCGTCTAAGATGGTTTTGAGACTTGAGACAATCACCAACAAGCGGCTGATCAACGGGGTATGCCCATGACTGGACGGACAAGAACCTTCCAGCAATCGGAGGACGGGAAGTACTACGCTGTGAAGTTCATGAAGAAACACGAGATTATTAAGCTGAAGCAGGCGACTGGGGCGGGCAAAAGAACCATGCCATATTTTGGGATCATATGGAATCATATCTTGTTATATAGGGCCTAATTACCAGCTTATACGTGGTAGGTACCTTCAATCTAGGTACCTGAAATAGCCATTGAAATTGAATGTCTTTGGCTTGATTTTTCGAGGGAAAATAAAAGTGAAGCAGGATCCAGGAAACACCAAAAGACAGTTGAGTGAACTAGCCAGTTGTAAGGAAAGCATACAGTAGATTGAAGATGGTGTTTGTCTTGCACCCGGGACATATTGGAATCTAAACCTCATGGACTGGAAGGTTTATTTGTGAGGACCATCCGTTTGGAATCTGTGGGTCAAGCACTTTCTATGCGGTGCCCAGCCGGGTTAAACGGGGTTGGTTGTTTTGGGCTTCACCAGCAGCTATATATCCGGACCTCATCTGGTTGGTGGTTTGGAACATTAATTCTATTTTTCCATTTTTTTCCATACATTGGGAATAATAGTCCCAACTGAATCATATTTTTCAGAGGGGTAGGTCAAACACCAACCAATCATTGTTTTTGTTGGCCATGGTCATCCCTCTATGGAAATTCTGGATCGGCAGGTGGATCACATCAACAACGAGAAGAGGCTGATGGCTCAGATTTCCTACCCCTTCATCGTGAACATGATGGGCTACTCCAAGGCACCGGCTGGCTGCGTTTTTTTCATATTTTTTCCATAGCCACACAAGGCTAGCAGAGGCTAGTGGATGTTGTTTTCGTGCTGCGAGATGGTAGAACTTGTGGATAGATGATATATGATGATATGATACACAATATGCAGATGTATGCAGTATGTCTAAAGAGAGAAGATATCTGAATTTATATCTATCATTTTATATCATTTTATATCTATTTATGCTGTTTTCTTTGCAAATGTAGTATGAAAACCTCCAGTTTTCGTAGCCCCAAGGGGCCAACACAGGGGCTAAAACAAGCGGATCGCCATATGGGACTCAGAGCCACAATTTTTTACGACCGGCCGTGCTTCAGGACGATCACTTTGTGTACATCGTTTGGGGGCCACAGTTGGGGAATATGATGGCTGGGTCAAAATTAAAGACCTGGGGAACCACAGATGGAAATGTCTATAGTAATAACCATCTAGTATTGGGGTACCTAATTTTGACTCATACCCATATGATGGAGACCCTAAAAATGGAGGTTTTGGGAGGACCGGAGGTTTCTACCTGGGAAATCTGGGAACTCAATAGCCGGGATTTTCCAGCACGTCGTGTTTGAATACCAGAGGGTGTCGAAAAAAAGGATGGGGAAACATGTAGGAGCTGATCTTCTGGATTTATGGCTTATAGTCGATTTCCAAAGGTGGAATTACTGGAGGAAGCTACTGAAGTTGGTGGGATCTTACGGAGACTTGGATGATCCTGGAAACCAAGGGTTTGAAGCCGCTTGCTGAGCGATCCCATTCGGATCCCAGAATCTCCTTCATTCGAGTAAAAATTGAACATGGGGTACCCCGAAATCCTTTAAACAATTACCCATGACGGATCCATGGTGCTGGTAGAAAAATGCTAACATGACTGGGGTTTTTGTTGATGGGATCCATGGAGCACCATTAATATAGCGGCACCATGGATCCGTCATGGGTTATAAAACCTCATGATTCCAATGATTGATCATCTTACAGCATTGCTATCTATTGCTGCCACGTTTTTGGACCGACTCTGAGTCCATGTAGGGTGGGTTTTCCATTGCCACGTTTGATTGCCGGGGGGTACCATGGGTACCATGGGTCGCCTATTTACAGCCCAGCGTGACCGGCAGTTTTGCCAGTATTTGATCCTTGCTGCCATTTTCCAGCGAGACAAACTACAGCAAAGACAGGTAGAGCCAGAATGTCAGAATGCACTCGGCGATAAAGTGGATTACCAATTTGGTCATGATTACCTGAAGCCCCAAATTTCTGAATTGTTAAATCATGATTTATCCATATTTATCCTATGAACGTCAAGTCCTCTCTCATCAGTCCGCATCACGTGATGACCAGTCAAGCTCCTGGCGACGGAAGGGAGGCGCTGTCTGATTCAACCCTGGTGGGCATTGAGGTAGTGAGCTTGCAAGGAAAGAGACGGAAACTTGAAGTGCCTGGGCTGTTTGATTTGAGAAGATATATATATATATAGGCTGCATAAGTACTCTAATGCATCTCACGTATGTGATGTCTACCATGGTTTACCAAGATTTACTCTCATATGGCCCACATGCAAATAGACCAAGCATGTATGATACTTATATAGGATTGATGGGTGGTGTCAACTATTCGGAAGATGATCTAGGAACAAATACGGCATCTACTTTTGACAATGACTTACACCACAGAACTGTCGACTTAGCTTCCATGCCCAATGCCCCAGATGATAAAACATGATACAGTAAAACAATTTTGAGATTTGTTGCAGGCAGATGGTTCCCACTCTGCTGAGGTCGAAGATTCCATGACTGGCCGCCAGCTGCGGCAGATGATCAGTGCAGAGTTGCCTTCCAAGGACGGGTCACGGATCTTGCTGCAGCACCGGTCCTCGCCACTGAGCTTGGATCAGACCCTGAGGCAGCAAGGGATCGTCGGAGAAGGCGTCACTTTGTCCTATCTTTGGATTCCTGTCAACGTGTATGCCGCCTGGCAGTATCTGCAAGGAGAGCCGGTGGAGGATCAGGAAGAACCCCTGGAAGGACTTACGCAGATTGCAGTTGAAGTACCTTTTGAAGGAATTATATCAGTGGATGAGCTGCTGCAGAACTTACCAGATAGCCTTGAACACCTGACGTTGAAAGCCAGAAGGGATCTGACGGATGTCAACTTTCCGAGCGGACTCAAGAGTTTGAATGTACTCAACTCAAGCTTGTATCAAGTGAGCTTGCCATCGGGTTTGCAAAGCTTGGCCTTCATCCAAAGCATGAATGGTGTTACCTTGCCAGCAAGTCTGCAGAACTTGACCTTTGGCTGGGACTTCAACGAGAGGTTGGATGGCGTTGCTTTGCCAACAGGTCTGCAGAACTTGACCTTCGGCAGTGGCTTCAACCAAAGCTTGAATGGTGTGACTCTGCCAGCAGGTCTGAAACAAATGACTTTTGGCAACTGTTTCAACATTAGCTTGAACGGGGTGAACTTTCCAGCAGGTTTGCAGAGTCTAAAGTTTGGCTATCAGTTTGACCAGAACTTGGATGGCGTAATTTTGCCAGAAGGTCTCCAAAGCCTAATCTTCGGCCGTGGCTTCAACCAAAGCTTAGATGCAGTGAAATTGCCGACAGGCCTGCAAAATCTGCAGTTAGGGTACAAATTTGATCGCAGCTTGGATCGCGTGACTTTGCCACCAAGCCTCAGAAGCCTGACTTTCGGTGAAAGGTTCAACCAAAGCTTGGACTGCATTACCTTGCCAAGAAACTTGCAAAGTTTGACTTTGGGTGACATGTTCAACAAGAGCTTAGGAGAAGAGATCTTGCCGAAAGATTTGCAGCATTTGACTTTTCAGGACACCGTTGGGGATCCCGCGGTATTGGGAATTCGTCAAGAGATGAAGCTGACTTTGCCGCCAGGTCTTCAAAGCTTGACTTTGGGCGGCCACTTCCAGAGAATACCCAGTTTGCCAGCAGGACTTAAGAGCTTGACGCTGGGCAATACTTGCATGACTAGATCAGACAGCGTGCACTTTCCAGAAAGTCTCCAAGACTTGACTTTCGGCCGATGGTTCAACCAGAGCTTAGACAACGTGACGCTGCCAACGAGTTTGCTAAGCTTGGCTTTTGGTAATGGCTTCAACCAAAGCTTGAGTGGTGTAACATTGCCAGCAGGTTTGCAGAACTTGACTTTTGGCGACGGCTTCAACCAAAGCCTAGATGAAGTGTCATTTCCCACAGGCTTACAAAGTTTGAGGTTTGGCTGCGGCTTTGACCAACGTTTAGATCGCATGAAATTGCCGTCAGGCCTGCAAAAATTGACTTTTGGCCGCGTCACACACGGACAATGCTTAGATCGCTTGACTTTGCCTTTGGGTCTACAAAACGTGACCTTTGAAAGCGCACATGTTTTCAACTTACATGGCTTGACTTTGCCAACAGGTCTCCAAAGCTTTACGGTATATCAGGACGGATTACTGCTCCTTTCGGGTTTGAATGGCGTAGATGTGCCAATAGGTTTGCAAGAAATTCGTTACGGTGGCTTGTTTCTGAGTGCGAAGCGCTGACTGGGAGACAAAACTGGACAGAACTTGGCTTAGTGAGCTGGTTCCAACATATTCCAACACTCCAAGTGCTATCTAAAGGGGGTGCTTAAAAACATTACCAAGTGGCAAGTCATCCAGGTTTTTTCGACTCTCCAAATCTCAACTGGCTTGGTTGAACTATCTTAAAAAAAACTAGACACTTAGAACTTAGAACTGCTGGGATGATCTGATTTCAGAGGGTATATATATATATAACATATGTATGCATATATATATATATATATGCTCAGAATATCTCAGAATTAGATTTTGAAGAGTATGATGATGACTTTCCCAAGTAACACTTCGACCCTGAACAGCAGCAACTATTTCTTTGAAACTCAGTGAATCTTGGCTGGGTGTAAGACCACCTTGTGGGATCATCTGATTGTCAAGTTTCTCAAGTATTGCATGAGTAAGGTTTACTATATTTATATATAATATAATATATATATATATATGTATGTATTTGTTTATTTATATATCTATAGATTCCTCCCAAAAAAAGTGATTCCACGATTGTCACGTACGCCGAGATCATGGAATGCATCAGCGGTGGCGAACTCTTCACTCACCTGCGAAGGGCGAGAGACCTATCCGCTGCGCTGGGTCGAGGGGAGATGAGTTGATCATGGAAGTTAGGGGGATGTCATCAAGAAACATTGGGTGTAATAAGTCATAATAGCATATATATATACATCATATATACATATATATATATATATATGTATAATATTGTATAATTATATAGATATGTATGTAATATACAGATATTTACATATGTATATGTATAGAGGGATATATATATACATATGATTATGTCTAATTAATAGAGTTATACACGGGGATATTTCACCAACATGATTTCTGGGCTCCGGAAACGGGAAAAGGTGGATTTCAACCTGGTGGCCATGGGGGTCTGACCATCAAAGATAGAGATGTGATAGATGAAGAACGGAAATCACCCTCTGGTAAACAGCCACATAACTATGGAAAATCACCATCTTTAATGGGAAAATTGTGGAAAGATCCACCATGTTATAGCTGTCATAACGAACTGGAGAGATCCACCATGTTATAGCTGGGAAAATCCATCTATTTCTATCACCATTTTCAATGTCGCAAACTGTAAACGTTTACCAGAGGCTATTGGTTGGTCCAGAAATTTATCGGGCTGATATAGTGGCAACATATGGCAACAATGGAGAAAATCAGGGAAGATGAGCGTTGAAATCCATTGATTTTTGGTACAACAACCCCATATACCCTCTGGTAATTTAACATAGCTATTGAAAATGACCATTTATAGTGGATTTTCCCATTAAAAATGGTGATTTTCCATAGCTATGTTAGTTTACCAGAGGGTAATCCGAGAGATTCCACGATATTAGGGTAACTGATGGCGACCTGGGGTAAGATCACACCAGAGATGGCCAGTTGGGGTAGAGACTTGTTCTATTTTAGATTCTAAAAGTGCAACAGCACTTTGAGATAGTTTCAGAAGTTACTTCCCATACAGCGCGGAATCTCTGTTTCAAGGCAGAAATGAGCTTTCAAACCACTGGATCTGTTTTTTTCCTCATAACTTTCAGACAGACCTACCTGTGATGGGACGTCAGATCACCCGAGGCTCGAAAGTTCTCAGATGAGCAGTCCAAGTTCTACGGCTTACAGGTGCTGATTTGCCTGCTGGGATCATAGGCTTTTGACCATGAAGAAAGCTAAGCTACGAGAATACCCTAAGATTTAGTTACCCTATAATTGATGAATGTTGCTGTTGCTTGGTTGATGATCGATTATTGGGGGTAACCCTTCATATTTATGAGGGATTGTGCTTAAATCAGCTGGAACTCCCCATGAACATCTGGGCCATTTCTTTTGGGATTTTCCTATAACCAGAGTATCTTAGAGTATCTGAGTCTGAAACCACCCCATGATTTTTTCTAGAAAATCACAGAATATATAAAAATGCCTGGAATTTTATTGATGAAATGGCTCTTTGACATTCTTTGACTGCATCTTTCTTCGGGTGCCCGTTGTTTGGTTTTACATTGGTTTGGTTCCTGCTAGTTTGGTTTTCTGGTCGCTCAATGAAGAACTCCTTTGAAACATGGAGTTTAGCATAATTTAACCTGCCATAGCTATTGAAACTGGCCATTGAAATAGTGGATTTTCCCAGCTATAAAATGATGATTTTCCAGTTCGCTATGTTAGTCATTACCAGAGGGTATTTTTCACACACTCGAAGAATCAAACCTGGCTAGCTGGAAAATTCCCTATTTTACTTGAACGATTTTGGCCATGACCAAACCTCCGATGTGGGATTTCCCCATCTGGCCTCCAGACTGCTGCTGCCTTCGCTCACATTCACAGTTGCTTGGTGACAACTTTACTTGGATCTAGTGAATCTAGTGGTGAGAATCCAGTTGGATCCAGCATTTGTGGAGTTTTTCCATGTTTTTCCCAGCTAAAAAGGCTCCATTCCCCTCCAATCATAATCATTGATAGGTGATTTTCAATTGTCACGATGATGCTATCGCAGCTGATGAGTTGGAAGCACCAGAGTGGGGGAACGATTTTCAAGGACAATGTTTTATGGAGATTGAATTGAAGCATCAGTGAATATCGCCATAAATGAACAGGATTGAAGTAGCCATTCGCGGTGGGATTTAAGTAGCCAATCTATGGGATTTGAGCAATGCATACTGCAATGGAAATGGGTTTGTCTTGTAAGCCGTGGACGATGCACGTCAAAGTTTATGGCGTTTTAAGAGGCAACATGAGGTTTGTTTGTTTTCATTGTTTTCCCCATTGTTTCAGGCAACCCGGCAACCCCGTATCTCTAAGTCTCTAAGTAAAGTGGGTTTTTCATGAAAGTAGAGCCCATAACTGGTGTTGACCAGTGAAATGAGGCTAATCTTTGATACACCCATTTTTTGGTGTCTCTGAAAATGGGACAATACGCTATATGTCAAGATTATAGAGAAATAGAGGATGAACTGTTCGGGGGTGCCCCATTTGCAGCGACGCCACAGTATATATATATAATACCCTCTGGTAAATTACCATAGACCCTGGCAGATAGGGTTTGGAAGACTAGTTTCCACTATAAATTGGTCATTTTCAGGGTCTATGTCTATGTTAATTTACCAGAGGGTATCTAAAAGTGTTTCTGAGACTTGGGGTATCAGCTATTTTCACTTCAGACTTGGGGTGTCAACTTTTCTCCACAACATTTCATGGCAGCCAACTTGCTCACGGTATATCCCAAATAACTGGTGGTACATATGGTGTCCGAAGTCATGGAATCATCAAGGATGTTTTGGTACTCCCCAAATCCCTAAGAGATTGGTTTATATAATGTATATTCACATATGGAGGTTTCCATTTTAATAGGTGTACCCCCAGTCATCATCCCTTTTATTTTCGGAAATTCCCATAGAAATCAACCAGCTCTTGGGTATCCCCATGACTCTGGGTTTTCCCCCCTTATTTTGACCCATCTAACAACATCCAACTACCCTCCCCTCTGGTAAACTAGGTAACATAACTATGGATCATCACCATTTATAGTGAATATTTTCCCCATACCAAAATGGTGGTTTTCTATAGTTTTTTGTATGTTTACCTATAATTTATAGTGAATTTTCCCATTAAAAATGCTGGTTTTCTATAGTTTTTTGTATGTTTACCAGAGGGTAAACGAACATCCAACGACAACGAAAACTGGATCCCCCCATGACGACCTGGACCGAGGCAAGAACATCATCCATCGAGACTTGAAGCCTGAGAACATCTTGCTGAGCAGGGCATCCCAGGGCTATCCCCAACGGATCCCCAACGGATCCAGAAACGGGTCAGCGGCCTTTCGGGTGATGGTAAGATGATGTGTACTGGATATGATATGACTTGATATGAAGATTTTTATGTATACTGTATACATATGGATTGTTAATTGTTATGTACTCAGAAATTATGATGCGTGTTTTAATTCAGAATGGGGTTAAGATGGATTTTGGGAAGCCAAACTTGGCGATTTCATCGACACAAGTCAAAAATAACAGCAAGTCAGCAACGTGTTGGGGGACAAAAAAAGTATCAAAAACATGGGGAGGCCAAGTGAATGGGTGGTTTAGTACAACTTCGCCTTTTTGCTAGTCTTTGGGGAATATATACTACTGTGTGGCAAACTCATGTAGCTATGGAATATCACCATTTCTACTAGGTAAATCAACGATAAATTGCAATTTTCAGTGTTGAACGTTAAATTCCCAGAGGGTAACCAGAAAACGATAAATTCAGCCTATCTAAGATTGGGAATGTGACTTAGTGCTGTAAAGTTCATGGATCTGAGGGTGACTTCTCGTTTGGTTGGTAGTTTCAGTGCTTTCCAACAGATTTTATAGAGTATCCCAGTATTCCCATTTACTCTCCCAAAAGATAGAAAAGGATAGAACAGGTCAATCCTACTAAAATCCTGGTGAATTATTGTTCTATCTTTTTTTTTGGAGGGGTTACTCTATATGTACTAGCCATGGCCTGGCGCCCTGGCGCTGGGTGTTTGTGGATTGATGGATGATGTTAGAATTTATATACAGTTCTATAGGGATTTAAGATGATTTAAGTATCAAACGCATGGGGATTCTATTGATCAATGGATTGGTTTAGTCTGGAAAAATTTAACCGGAAAGCCCCATATGAATCATGGGAACATAACTCTGGTTTCCGGTGTAGATTTTCCCTTAAACCAATCCATTGAATTGATGATAACTATTGATAACTATGATTCAAATGATGGTTGGTTGATGATTTTTGCATATTTTTGCGGCGTCATTTTGTGGCGGCCCTTGGGCCCCCCCTGATGGGGATGATCCTGGCGGACGTTTTGGGACGGTGTCCTCGGTAGTTTTCAGTATTTAGGTGAACCTCACTTGGAAGTGGACTACCCTCTGTAATGGGAAAATACATTTTTTAATGGTCCATTTTCCAACGCTATGTAACAAATTACCAGAGGGTAAGCTTGCGCCATTTATCCATGTTTTCACCCAACATCTGATAAAATCAAGCAATTTAGGACCTGACGATCTCAGAAAATGGCTTGATCTCTTTCAATCCGTGCCCTGGAGGTCCTAATGGATATTCCAAGCTGACGGACTTCGGATTTGCGAAGATTGTGGAACCAGGCGAAACAGAGAAACAGAGAAACTGGTCGCGCAACAAATGGGGGATGGTGCCAACCAAGCACTCGGGGCCTTAAGATGCCTTAAGCAGCAAAAAGATATGTGGCCAGTAAAGATTGAGATTTCTATAATCAGAAGCTGCTATTTGGTGGGGTGACGGAATCAGATGGGAAGACTCTCAGAGAGAAAGCCACCAAATAGAGAAGCCGGAAGAATTCCACCAAGGAAATCACCATTTTCAATGGGTCAATCCACCATAAATGGTCATGTTCAATCGCTATTTTGACATAACCAATGGTCACAAGATGGTGTTTTCAAGTGGATTTCTGGAAAATCAACCATGATTCCACAAAGGCATCCGCCCTGTTCGCCCATCCCGTCAGTGCGCCAGGCACTCGTACCTACACCTTGTGCGGCACCCCCGAATACATCGCACCGGAAGTGCTCCTGAACAAGGCGTGAACGTTTCGACAACGTTTCGACACCTGGAAATGATGAAAACCATGAGAAAACATCATGAATTTACCATCCTGGAAATATGTGTCAGCTTTTTTTTTGGTTGCCATATACATAATTAATCATAATTATACATAATGATTATTAATTCTTGGGGATGATCATAGGCGGAGACAGTTGGGGGATGATTCTCTTTGGTGGGTGGTGGGTGGTTTCATGTGTCAATTCCACCCTGAGAATCTGGGATGATCCAAATTGCCATATTTTGAAGATTTTTCAGGGTCAAAGCCACCAGCTACAGTTGGGTGATGTTTGTCTGGGGAGATTTGGTGTTTGTGGGGCCGAAAATTGGTTGCCACAAATAGTGGAGATTTTTACATGCACAAGTTGACTGATTTGTGAGGCTGGTGATCGTTGTGATTTGGTGTGACAGTAAGTCGGTCACCATGGGATTCTGCTGCTGATGGCCACAGGGGACTCCAGGCAGAATTTGCAGGACATCCGTAATTTTTCCAATCATTTTTCCCTCAAAAGAATCGAAATATGGAAATGGGCCCCACCATCCGGACCTGGAAATTCTAGCACTTTTCGATACTTTTCGAACCCAAGAACCTTCAATGGATTGGAGTAAGGGAAAATTTACAGGAAAGCCCCATATTTAATGGGAAAATCTATGGTTTCCTGTAAATTTTCCCTTAAACCAATCCATTGAAACCTGGGCTTATGGGCTTTGTGTCCCTAAAACAAGGATGTTCCCATCCAAGATGTCGCAGGGACACGGCAAGCCAGTGGACTGGTGGACCCTCGGAGTCTTGGCTGATCTGCTGGAACCAACCATGATGATGGACAAAAATCTGAGAAAATGATGGAAACATGAGGGTTAAGCATGTTAAGCCATGTTAAGCCTGCAAAATGATGATTGTTCTATGAATTATGAACATTTCATGGCATTTTTTCTGGTATATCATCTAACCATTCTAACCTTGGCACTGGAAGGTCCTTGATATTTATAGATGATTTCCCCAGCAAACCTCGATTTATTTCGGGTATTTTCCAGCGAGCCACGTTTGTTTTTTGCGGGGCTGTTAAGTCATGGATTTACCCATCAGTTGACCATGATATTTCTGGGACAAAAATCACAATGAATAGAACTAAGAATTGTCCCATTTGTCCCATTAATATATGGGATATCATGGTTAATATGCGATATCATGGGTAATATGGGTCAAGAATTGTCATGGTTAATATGGGATATCATGGGAATATAGTTGGAGATCACTGACGGAAGCGGATGGCTACGTTAGTCTTGGAAATCAAACAGTTCGCCATGAAAAACAAGGTATATATATATATAACTATACTGAAACATGATTTCAAACATTTTTTTTTTCCTGCCTTAATTGGGAGGAGGATCCCGACTGAGTCATCCAGTTATATTCCCGAAATATCACAAAGTATCCCCCAAATTTCTGGGCGATCCATGGCTATCCACGTCTTCAACTGTCCGTGACTTCCCATTTCGCTACCAAGGCATCCTGGTCTATGAGATGATTTGCGGCCAGCCACCTTTCTGCGATGAGGCAGATGAAGTGGACGAAGTAGTGGGTGTGCTTGTCCCAAAAATGGCACCACTCAATGGTGGATATACCATGGATATACCATAGACATCCATCGAATTCCATAGACAGCTTCGGACTTTGGGATTTTGAACATTTCTGAACTCGGGAAAATAGAGAGAACAAAAATCGGATATGCCCCCCAGTTGGAACAAGAAAGAGTTTTTTTCTTCTGGGGCTTTTAGCCCCAGGTCCAACCATTCGGAATCCATTCAAGTGATGCAGGCGAAAAATTCACTATCATAGGGAAACAGCCAGTGCCAGATAGTTCGGTGAAGGCAAAAACTCTGGAACTGGGAGGATGATCCCAAGTGAACACATTTGAACTGGGTTGAAATCACCAGGTTGGCTGCCTGTTCTTTTTTGTTGTGAAACCAGTGAAACCATTAGTGAAACCTTTGATTGAACTGGGTCAACCTTGGTTAGATACCTTAGTACTTTGATTTTTTGCTATCAATAAAATGTACATTCACCAACTAAAAATCAGATCTTTTGGCAGGTGAGAACAGCTTGTGATATGGATCTTGTCCTTTAAAGACTGGCGGATATTCAAAAGATCGGGATACGGGGCCCAGGAAATGCTAAGTCAAGAAGAAAGAACTGTTGGAGATCCTAGCCGCTAGAGGATTGCACATATTTACATCGCAATTTCATGTCATTTGGCTGTGGATCAATACCTATAGTCTAGCATTCTTAGGCGGATGAAGATCCATTCACCAGCTGTTTTAATCTGTCACTGTGCCTCAGGCGCCAAGCTTGTGACCCCAAGATGATACGCTTGTGTATAGTATTTGAAGGTATTTGATACTTTATGATACTGTATCTAAGATGTGATGTAAACATTATACAATATAAACAATATACAGTATAATGTATATACATATATACGTATGATATTGCATAATATCCAAAGATAATGCAACACTTTATACAAAAGAATATGATATAGTCTATGATATAATGATATACCGCAATGGAACGTTTTTTACGAACAAGAACCTCTGTATGTTTCTTGGCCAACTTTTCCCTCATCAGAGGGAGGTCCAACTCCTCACTGTGACACAGCCGGAAAGGATCCCATGGGCATCTACCAAAAGATCTTGGCTGGCAAGGTGCTGGCTGCCTGTTGAGCCCTGATGAAAAGCCACATGTTTAATGGGATGAAAAACCCATCAATGAAGAGGGTTTAGTCATGAAACAGATATGGGATATCATTGATACATATTGATAATTGATGGTTTGATGGTTGATTGATGAGGTTGGGGGTGATCATAATCCATGAACGGGTTTTTTCCATGAACGGGGAATCCTGTTCTTAGCCATCCAAAATAATAGAATGACCAAGGGTTGTGAGCACTGCTCACATGGGCATGTCAACGGGGGACCCAATTCATGGTCCTTTGGATGGCCCAATTCAGGGCTAAAAGGGACCCCGATATCCAGACGAAATCACCTATTTGAGCTTGGTGAATGACTATGATAGGAAGGTGTTCAAATCCCAAATGCTCCATGTATGGAATATCTACCAACATTTTCCCCCAAAATCACCCAATCATGTAGGTAAATATACCAGCACCATGGAGCATATGGGGATGACTTTTGAAGTTAGTCATCGGACATCACGGCTAGTAAGAGGTTAGTATACGAGTAGCAGCTACAGTATCCCATGCTATTGGCTTATTTCAATTTGGTGAATCACTATGACTTGACTTCTCCCATCGATGATCCCCATCATGTTCCCAATGATATCCCCACGATATCCCGATTTATGGACATTTCAGGATATTTACCCTCTGGTAAACTAACATAGCTATTGAAAATGGTCATTTCTAATGGATTTTCCCATTAAAAATGGTGATTTTCCATAGTTATGTTAGTTTACCAGAGGGTATGGCTGATTTTATAGCCATAACCCATCCATATCTAAACTCCGAAACTCTGTACGAACCCACAATGTTTCACACGATTCGCAGCCGATTCGCAGCCGATTCGCAGCCGATTCGCAGCCGATTCGCAGCCAGGTGTACTTCCCCAAGTACTTCGACAAGAACGCCAAGTCTCTGGCTACTCAGCCCTGTGATCCACGTGGGAATACCGGTAACCGAGCGAAATAGTTGTAGGAAAAGAATAGATACCCTCCGGTAATGGTTGATACTAGTTGATTATGGTCTATTGGTTTATATATGTTTATATGCTTAATGGGTTACTAATGGAATCACCTTTTGGTGTCATCAAATGTGGATTGCTGGAGAATCCCCCATTTAGTTCATGCCTTCATGAGTAATTGTAGGTAGTCTCTGCCAAAGGCGTAGAAAACAAGTTTGGGCGTGCTTTTGTGGTTGGGCAAGACTGAATGGTTCAGATCCAGGGCGTTCCATGCTGTTCTGTCATACAGTTAGAAAGCAAAAACCATCAAAGAAAC
>Ga0126342_10003324_pt1 | contig 26465 bp, 11 predicted proteins | sample Cyp1metagenome_FD_92528 | JGI IMG/M metagenome (GOLD analysis project Ga0126342, IMG submission 92528) | Coral microbial communities from Lord Howe Island, Old Settlement Bay, Australia - Cyphastrea 1 metagenome | ecosystem: Host-associated > Invertebrates > Cnidaria > Coral ...
ATATATATATATATATACTATAGGTTGACCATGAAAATTATCCGAGTATAGATTCATGGATTGTGCAACCCAGTTTTTGCAACTCACAATAGTAAGAGAGATTGAAACCCAACAAGCACCGCTGTTGGGAATAAAGTGCTGCAAAAGGAAATGATCATCAAAATGGTGAAGTAGCATTTTTTTTGTTACTCCAAAAAAACGATATTATATATATATTGGTATGTTTTGTATATTATATGAGATGCGGTCGAAACAAGCGTAGACTACTTTAGTAAGGGAGGGTCCAGTTGGGTTGAGAAAGTGCACCAAACGATGTAAAGCGACAGGCCCCCCCCAAAAAAAAACGATAACTTGTAACTTGTAACCATATGATAGTGCATTAAACTTGGTGCAAACCAAGCAAATATTGTTGTGTGCCTTCACATGATGGGCAAAATTGATGAAGAAAAACAATCTGCAGTGCCCTCGTTTCTTGCAGTTGCCATACCATTTGTTGTCCAAGTGTTTTTCCTTTTATTTTCCTTTTGAATTCTGAAGTAAATCAAAATTAATTTTGAATCCAGTTGTGCATTTCATATTTTGTTCTATTTCCCTTTTGCTTGATTTGTCCTTTTGTTTTCCTTCGTTTCCTTTTCTCGTTCTTTCCTTCCGTTTTCCTTTTATATATTTGTTCAATTGTCCTTTTTGTTCCACGTTCCTTTTTCTTTTCCTTTCTTGATCATCAAGGTGTTCTAATTTAGCGATAACCTTAGCGATAACCTTTCGTTGAAAAAGGAACCTCCGGACGAGGGATAGACTCATTTGATTCCAGCAAGAGAAGAACTCAACAAAAAGCGAACAGGTTTTCAACCCTAGGCCGTCAGGTTGTTTTGAGACTTGGGGAGCCTAACCTCTTCTTCATAGCTACGAACGCTTCTTTATTGGGCGGGAAAGTGTGGCGTTTTCTGACGCCATGGCTTATCAAAGAGGGACAATTGCGAGGTGACCCTTTTTCCTTTTCATAGAATTAGTGATCTTATAACCGTTGGGAACCATTGATCTTAAATAAGTTCAGAGTTGAGCTTGTAATACATGTCCTTCCTTAGGAAAGAGTCTAGGAATGAGCTTAGATATTTCCCCAACATGGTCGCAAACGCAAAGACAACGAGCGCCCATTCATTAATCCATTCCCAGCAGTTTAGAGATCTGATCCGTGAAGCCAATTCCGCTGCATTTTTGCATTATTTAGTGTTGATTTGAACAAAACACTGTAAAGCGATAGGGCCCCCAAATAAGCGATATATAAATATATACAACCTATATTTTCGTACCAAGCACCAACAATTGCTTTTGACGGCGGCCCATATGTCATGTTATTATTTAATGTTGGGAAGTCACTTCAGTTCGGTGAAGGAATGGAGAGTTGAGGATAATCGCTAGCACCCATTTTTGTGGACTCTAATTGTGGTAAGCCCAAGCCAACACCATAAACCTGAAACCGGGGATGATTTATATAAACTATTTCTGGAAAGTCATTGGGAGAGTTTGTGATTCTGTTCTTGCCACATGATATTCGTGTCCGGATTTCTTGGATGCTTCAACCTTTCACAGAGCATGAAATCGAGTTTCCAGCCCCCTTTTGCGAACTTTTGACGTGAAGGATGGTCAATGCGCTCACATGATGCAAGGAAGATCTTCAAAAAAAATGGGCCCAGGCTGATAAATTCTCCGCTCCATTGTTCGTTCCAGCATTTGTGAGGCTGGAATGGGTGGTGGAAGCAGCAATGCTGCCACGGCTTTCTATGGTCGGATCCTCAGTGGTTCTGCTGCCTCCTGCTGGCAAGTCACATGAGATTTTTCTTGGGAGGCTGGCTGGTGTTTGTCAAATGATGGGAGCCTAGAGATTCAGCTAAGGTCAAGTTCTTTTTTTAATGTCAGATATGAGAAAAAAGGTGTTGATCGATTCAGCGTTGCCTGAAAATGATAAGAACTACAACCCTTTTCCCATAATGAAGACCTGTTTGAAACCCTGGTGCGAAACGAGCAGCTTCGACCGGAACGGTATCACTGGATTGTTTTGTTGCAGCCTAATGTAGAGGGTTTCCATTTAAACATCAAATCAACTCCAGGGTTCAGGGGACCCACGGTGAAGTTACATGGCTTATCATGGGTCAGCAGGTGCGCCTTGGCCGGTTGGTCGGTTGGTTTGTTTGAACAGAGTGTTTAGAGTCCCCAAAACCCCTATGGTTCAGAAATGTCCAGGACATCATTTTACCAAGATTTCCCCATTTTACTAAATTATTATTTTGGGATATCCTTCGTTATCCTCTCTTGTCTGATGATCGAAGCCAGGCTCAACCAGCAACCGGGTGTTTACTTTTGATTAATATAGACCCATCATTATTTGCTACTTATGTAATTCCCTCGACCTTCCAAAATTGTCATTAAAAAAAATCAATGAACATTAACATCAAGCCATATAAAAATATGCATTTGATTCCGAGATATTGGTGCCTTTCCACACTTTTGGGGCGGCTTGGGTCACCGCTCGACGCTTCCCAGGTGCCAATGTGCTTTGTGGAAGCCCGGCCACTCCTGAGGAGCTGAATATGATGTGGATATGGGTGGAGAATCTTCATCAATATGGGACCCATTAATATGGGATATATCTTTTATGATATAACTGGCTGGTTGGTGGTTTGGAACATGAATTTTATGTTTCCCATATATTGGGAATAGGAACCCCAACTGACGAACTCATATTTTTCCTAGGGGTAGGTATACCACTAACCAGACTGGATATAACAGGAGATTTGTGTTTTTGAAGATGTTTTTTAAATGGGATCTGAAATATTCAGGGGGAAATTGATAGACTATGAGAAGAACACTGGAAGAATATCTGGATATTTTTTTGTGTTGCGTTCGCACTAGGATGTGTCTGGAATGTCAACCGACTGGTTAGATACGAACTTGTCCTAACCAGCTGAAAATTGGATATTTTTGACAGGTACCTAAGATTCACCATGATTATGGCTTTATTCAGTTGGTGAACTATTGTTCATTTTCAACCATGTTTCCCGCTTAAGTTGTTTGACTGTGCAATTTGCCCAGATGACATGTACCATAACATGACAGGACTTATATAGCTATAACGACCTGGTGCACCACCTTGTATATTGCTGTTGTACACATTACTATCCGCGTTGCATCCCCATTGCAATATGATTGTATTGTAATTATATCCCTATGATCCCCATTGTATCTACATTGATATATGTATACTACTGAATACATATATTAATGGGGATATCACATTGTTCAAAAAAACACATGTGATGTGATAATAATATATATATATTCATTGGTGTACCACTATGTTCTATCATCATAAATATATATATATATACTATATATGTGCTATATATATATATATATATCATTTATGATTATATAGTACATCCATTTGCTATATGTCTAATTTACGATTATATAATACATCTATTTGCTATATATATATTATATCAGATATCATTTATGATTATATAGTACATCTAATCTATTATCTATAAGCATTGGTGATTTCTATACATGGTACATCCACCATCCATGCTACATCCACCGTCCTCTCGAGGACTTGATCAAGTGGGGCGATGACCCGGTGATCGGTTCGGCGCCTTGACCGCGTTTTTGCGTTTCGACGCGGTCGTTGTGTTTTTCAAAACGTCTGGAGAAAGCTATGGGTTGAAATTACAGATGATTGAATGTCTATCTTGGAGTATCCCCTACTTTTTTTGAAACCTCTGACAAAGCCAGATGTATATATAATTATAAACAATTATATAATATGGGGTTGAAATTACAGATACTTAATGATACAGTAATTATGGTAACCCAATGATCTATGGATGAAAAACCAAAACTTGGAAAAATGAGAAGAATCATGAAACAATATCTGGTTGGTGGTTTGGAACATGAATTTTATCTTTCCATTCAATTGGGAATGATCATTCCAATTGACTTCCATATTCTTCCGAGGGGTAGGTATACCACCAACCAGATTATTATTAAGCATCATTAACCATATATTAACCATATATTAACCATATATTAACCATATATTAACCATATATTAACCATATGTTTGCCAATTTTATGTGCATATCATGTTGATCATGTTGATATGCTGCCGGGGATTCTTCGGAGAAAGAACATGTTGAACTTCTAAGCAACGTTATATACCATCTGGTATATAATTTAGCGTAGCTATTGAACATGACTCATAGACATAGTTGATTTACCTATTTAAAAAAAAAATGGTGGATCGTTCCATAGTTTTTTGTATGTTTACCAGAGGGTAACCCAAAAATATGGGGATTGAAAGTTCATGACGCATAGATTCAATTGGGCCATTCAACTGATTTTTCCATGTCTTAACATGTGGATTGACATTAGGATGTTGATCGGGTTGTGGTGGTTTCTCATAAGATTTATGGTGGATATATCTGCAGTTGGATTGTTCTGCAAAGCAATCTACAATTAGGGGCTCCCAAGAGTTTACATGTGGTCATGTTTTGGTCTTTTTGGGCTGGTCCAATTCTCTAGTGGATAGAAAGAAAAATCCTTTACTGCCTGGGTAGCTCAACCTACTCAAAATGAAATTTGATTCTGGTAAAGTCCCCTTTTTGTGCAGTAAATTGAGGCAAATCACGTCACAGTCCCAAAAATCATCCACGTCCAGGTGCCAAACTAGATGGAATATCCGTGAATCTCCTCCAGCTTTAACGTGTTAGATTCTTTCAGCGGGTGATCCACGTCAATGTGCTGTCAACAAAAACGATTGGTATGCTTGATGGCTGTTGGAGGAACTGAAATATGTGTGGGACATGTTTGGGGGTCGAGTACTTTGGCATGTTTATGGATGTTCACGGATATCTATGTGTTCGGTACCGTAGATGTGTTATTCATCTACAGAAGAATGGCACCAATGGATGGAACAAACTTGTCGAATTCAATCTCATTTCTGAGGACCCCAATTTCAGCAACCCAGAGATTATTAATGCATATAATGCACTTCTTGATTCTGAGGCGTGCCATTCACTTTGAATGTCAAGGTAGTTGGGAGTTCACTGGAAGTTCTGAAATGCCAGTTTTGGCGCCAGATATAGCTCTTTGTTGGGCTGCAGTGTCATGTTTGGTATTGGTAAATTGATACTTTAAGTAGGCCAATACCATAGATGATACATGATGATACCAACAACTTAACATGTTAAAGCTATACCCCAAAACATACATTGAATAAACTTGAATATCATTTATAGTTACTAAGTTACCATGTTTGCTATAGGTAAGTTCTAAAGCAACTGAACTTGCACCATGAATGGCCGGAGTTCAGGATGCCACCTTCTTCCTGTCGGAAGGTGCAGCCAGGGGTGTCATAGGTACGAAGCATTTAATCTAGTTGGTACCTCAAGTCATAGTTATATAATGTAAGTTACACTATATATATATACGATATATATATAATATATAATATATATATTGGTACTTCTCCATTCATTGGACAATTTTTGTTGGACGAAAAACATGAAGAGCCTTCTCGGGATTCAAGTTTGGACAGTTCTGGTAAAGTAGATATTCAACTGTCAACATGACAAAAGAAACATGGGTTCAAATCTTCGTAGGGGTGGAACAGGACGGACCCAGTAGTGGTTTTTTGGTTCACCAACTGAGGACTGATCTGGTGCTTGGTTGCGAAATCCTGCACCAGTTGGTAGATGGTAAACATACTATAGTCCCATAATTTACAGTGTTTCATAGTTACCAACATCTTTTGTTTGTTCCCTTTGACCAACCAGTACCAACCAGTTTAGAGGTTGCAAAGAGTAGATTTCTTGTTAGTTGTGTAAGAGAAACAATGGCATGATGACACTATAGATTTTCACCTGGGTCTGACACCAATTGTTCAATGGCCATTTCAGGAACCTAAATTGGAGGTACCTACCATATATAAGGCCTATACAAGGCCTAAATTTCAGGGAATATCCCCACAAAATATGGCCAACAATATGGTACATTTTAGGATCATAAATTTCTACCGCCACCCCAGCCAGGCACGGCCTATTGCACTGGCAGAGGGGAGATCGTCACGCCTCCCCGGCATAACTTGGCTGATGGTTGATGGACATGAAAGTATGTTGATGGCTTATCCATCAATGATGTTGGAAGTGATGGAATAATATATATTCTAATGTTACATGTATAATGTTATATATAATATGTCCGATATATATATACATATATATTATCATATATTATATAGTGATAGTGCTCCCAGCTGATTCTTTTGTGTTGCAGAGTATTATCCAAGATGAATCCATGCAACAACTGGAAAGAAGTGGCTGGCAGATTGTCAAACCCGTTGCGCATGGAGACGAAAGAATCAAGAGTCGCGACGTTGAGGAGATGTAACTGGAGCTAAAGATGGGCTCTTGCAAGTCGTCCATTTCAAGAAGATTTGGGGTCCACCATTAGGAAGGCATTCTTGGAACACAAAGACCTCAATCATGAAACTTGGAACTGGTGCTAAACGTAGGGAATGGATGGGTTGCTGGGGTTGCTGGGGGTTGCTGGGGGTTGCTGGGATGAGTATTACTAGTGATTACGGATCATTCCCTCATTCCTCATTCCCTGCTAAGCACCAGTAAGAAACTTGGAACTTGTCAATTCCTTTCTCTTGCCCTTCTCATGTTTGGGTCTTGATGTGTCCAGATTGCACTTAGGTATGGCTCATTAGTATCTCATTAGGCGTCCATTCCCAGGGTACTTCGAAATCCAATTCTGTCTCATCATTTCATATGATGTTCATTTAAGTTCCATATCAACATACTTAAATCCATGCTCATACAGTAATACACATCCAATCCTTGTTCCCTTCCCTCGAACATTTGCCCGCCAGGCCTATTGATGGACTACCCATCAAAGAAGGCCTCAGCGTTTTCTTAGCACAGCGCTCAGGTGCTCAGGTTGTGCCGCCGTTGATGCGACCCAGGAGGACTTGGGACTTGGGTTTAGGCTTTTAGGGTATGCTCATGCTTATCAGAAGGAGCTGCAGTGGATGTGTTTTTATTGTGTTTTTTTTATGATGGTTGATGATGTTTGATATGTGTGATATGTATTAAATTGTATTGATATCTGTGTTTTCTGGTCGTGTGACTGAGAAACCTTCGCCTGGGACAGCCATTGACGTGAATCACTTCTGCGACCGTTTGAATGTGACTGTTGCAGCTGGTGAATTTGTTACGTTTGCCGATTCGTTTTTGCTGAGAGGCTAAGGGTTCAGGCTGCAGGAGTTGGTTGTCTAGATATTATTTCTGAGGTAGACATGCATGGAGTACCCAAATTCCCAATGTTTACTGTAATTATGTCATGTTTGAGGGTCCCAACCCCTTGGGGAGTACCCAAATGGGATTTTGTTGGTAGATCTTGGTAGTGTATGTGGAAGATCACCCTCAATTGTTCACCACGAAGATAGGTCTATGGACTATGTACTCACAAGTTACTTGCTCCAATAATGCGGGATTACAAGACCCCAGAGGCATTTCTTTATATTATTCACTTTTGTTTCGTTGCTTGTTGCTGATGTTGATGGTTCGTTTTCATGGCTCATCACAGCAGAATTCACATCATGGAAATATCAGCAAAGTTCTTCCGGAAACTCCGAGGGATTCACTCAGGTGAAGCCAAACTACGGCCTTTCCACAGGAAAGGTCTTTAAGGCCGGTGGCTTGTGCGGGCAGTGTTCCCGGTGGGAGATATGACTTGGATGATGACTGGGGGTAGCCCCATGACTTAGGAAACCTCCATATAGTTGCATACATGAATCCAGCCACATGCATATATACATCTGATGATAGGAGGGCCTCAATTCTCGATAATTTCTTGAAAGTCAACTAGGATCTTCCATATCTTCACAAGAACTGAGCGCTTAAACTCCCCATTCACCCGCCTCAACTCGTCCTTGTTTCAACTCCCCAGTGGATCCCAGTGGATCCCAGTGGATCCCAGTGTGCCATCCACTTTCATAGGGACTTAAATGGACTTAATACAATGTCGTACTCATGGAGGACCATGGATTATAGACGTACTCATATACTTATACGTGGTGTTTGGGATTCATGAAATTTGGAAGTATATAGCCAGTACAGTATAGCCATTGTATTCCCAGAAAGATTGGATGCCGTATATTATATAAAAAGATATATACACACATAAACATTCTATACACATATATATATATATACATACATACAATATATATAGCATATACCCTCTGGTTATTTAACATAACTATGGAAAATCACCATATTTTTCCTGGGAACATCCACTATAAATGGGCCATTTTCAATAGCTATGTTTGTTTACCAGAGGGTAAATATACCCCAATATATATATACACAGTTGGTTTGTATGTATGGGTATAATATATTTATAATGTAACAGAAACCATATATAGCATATACACCAACCAACAGAAACCATATATATATAAGGTTTCGGCTGAAGCAAGTTCCCCACGCTCTGCCGTTCGCCTTAGCGGCTAGTGGAGCAATAGCCGCGGGTGCTCTTTTGCTTGGCGGCAATTTGCACCTCCACTGTTTTGTGCTCTGTGGGTACTGGGCTGACCCACATCACCTTCGCTCTTGCCCGTTCACTACCTCGATTTTGATCCCTGAGGGCGTTCGGGACTTTGACAACTAATATTTTGTGGGGTTGGGACCTTGCGTAACTGGCTGCCATTTGATTGGCCCATTTACAATACATTTTGCTTTGGCCTGCTTCTCACTGATCGATTTATTTCTCTGTGATTTGCTCCCATCGTGATTTTTATTACTTGGTCCCTGACGAGTCCCCAGTGCATGGGCTACCTCATCAAGGTCTTCCTTGTGCTAGCGGTCCTTAGCCATTACTCCTACCCAGCGAAGAAGGGCGAGGAAACAGAGGGCAACTGCTCGTCTTTTGTGGTTTCTCCACAGAAAAGGACAGCAGAGACAACTGGCCTCTGGATTGACTCGTATCCGCTCTGTATTGGGCAAGCACCATTCCAAAGATCCAGTCTTCCTGAACAAAATCCTTGCTGCAATTCCTACAGCAATGAAGAAGAAGCACCCTACTTGGCGGTGCTCTCACTGCCATGTGGTGATGAAGGGGACGTTCCCCAGATGCTGGAAATGCGGAACAGAATGGCAGCATTGCAACGATGCCTCCTTCGTGCCGCCGGAAGTCAAGCAGGCCTACGACCAGCAGACTGGGCAGCAAGCATCATGGATGGGAACTTCTTGGCAATCGCAAAGCAGTGGCTCACGCAGTCCCCGCACACGAAGCCGGAAGCACAACCAACGTGGACCTCGACAAGGAGGAGAGCAACATTATCAGGATCAAGGGTACGGCAAGGGGCAGCCAATGATGCCGATGCATCAAATGATGCCTATGATGATGCCGTATCAACCGCATATGATGCCAGCTCCGTTGCAACCACCTGTGATGCCGACTCCTGGGCAGTCCACAATGATGGACAAAGGGACCGGCAAGGGCAAGAATCATTCTGCGGGGATGCAAGTGAGCATGATTCCACCACCTCCGCCGATGCCAGCTACAGGGTCAATCTCGCAGACACCGGGTGCTCAAACGTCCTGGGCCTCCAGCGTGCCCATGATGCCTTTTCCAGCGGCCCCGGCACCAACCGCAGTTCCTGTGCCCCAAGAAGACCCAGCCAGAGAAGGGAAAGCGCAGAAGAATTTGAATCGCCTACTGAAAGAGATGAAAAAAGAAGAGGACACTTTGTCCCCGAACCTTCAGTCAATGGCGCACGAAATGAAAAAACAAGACGAGAAAAGCAACATGCAAGGACTCCATACTGCAGTACGAGCTCTGGGATACGCAAAAGACGAACTTCTGGAAGCCGAAAATGCAAGAGTACAATTACTCACGCAGTGGAAGCATTTCTTGCAGCAATCTGTTATCAAGTGGAAGGAGTTCACTATGAATTTTCAAGCATCAGACTCTGCCCATCAAGCCAATGTTCATGCAGCCCGTTTAGCAGTTCGCAAAGCCCAACGAGCCTTCGATCTTGCGTCGAAACGGGAACACATTGGCAAGAACGAACCATGGCCAGTGTCAGACGAGGAGGAAACCACGGAAGATATGTCCGTGGACCCCAAGGAAGAGAGCGCACAAAAAATCCACGATGGGATGAGCAGCATTGTGACAAGTCTGGAAGAGCTCTCTTCATCAGCAGACCTCCTCGAACAGAGGGTGAAACGGCCAAGGACTTCAGGCACCGGGGACGAAGCTCAGGTGCAGTCTTTTGGCAAGGCCGGCGACACGTGACCTGTGGGTACGGTCGCCAGGGGCCTGAGCCCTGGCCAGTGATGGACAACCTTGCCGTCCGTCTTCACTGGAACCATTCCGTCACTCAAGACCGAGATTTTCTGCCGGAGTGGCAAGCCCAAATTCATGCTTCTACGCTTGCGGCGGAGCTTGGAAACCACGAACAGCTTGTTGTGGATGTCTTTGCGCTTCCTCTTCGACATAAATCACGTAGTGCCACAGTGACCTTTGATGAGGAGATAGTTGTCTTCATGGGTTTGCAAGATGACTTGACCTTTCACCAGGTGACCATGCAGCACAACACGCTCTCTTCATGGCTGGGGAAGCCATGGACTGTTCGAGCGCCGTTCCCTTTTGAATGCAAGAGTGCATCTGAAGCTGATGACCAAGTCAGCCTCATGGCACGACGACCAATCAGGCAAGTTCCCTCAGATGAAGGTAGAGCATCTGAGACAGCCACTTCTTCTTCCACATCTAGTTCCCGACCCTCACAATCTTCCTGGAGACAGACGGTGCTTGTGCTCTTGAATGGACAGATGCTGCCAGCACGACTTCCCTGGAATGATGGAGATGCACTTGCGGCGCAAATTTCGCAAGTAGTAGACATTGACACTACGGAGCTCGTTGGAATACACTTTGTGCCCAACAGACCTGCTGATCTGGTACAACGGGACCTACAATGTCTACTTCTGCAAGTCCGCAATGAGTTTCGCCCTTCTCATTTCGCGAAATTGATCCTGATTGATCTTGAAATTTATGAAAGGAACGAAATTCTGCCGGGCGCCTTCCGAAGATTCTCCAAATGGATGCCAATGACCTTGAATAGGGTTTCTGCCTTCAGGCTGCTTGATTTGGAATCACTCTTGATTGAGCATTCGGATGACAGCCGTCTCTGGCACAACAATGTGCTCGTGCCAGATGGACAAATTTCACCAATGCATCTCGGAGATGGTGATTTCATCAAGATCGTAATTGGACATCGTGAAGGAAGTTCGGCCTGTGATGAGACGGACGTCTCTTCTTTTGCTCTAGAAAGTGACATTGGAGAAAGTGATTCGATCAGCACATTGCAAACAAGTCACCAGACTCAGGTCTTCATGCCCAGCTATGCCGATGTTGATCCGCCGTCTTTGCAGGCCGTGTGTATCTCCGGCAGCTGTGACACATTTCATGGCCAACCACGCACTCAGAGCATGAACGAGCCCTTTTCATTTTTTGAAAGCCGAGACAGCAATCGGGCCCGTGAACAGCCAGGTAGACCGCCAAGGGTTGAAAGCCCATTATGGCATCAAGAGATCTGGGATTTGCTCTGTGACGAAGGAGCCGTCGAAATGGACGAAGAAGGCCCCATCATCTATGTGCGATCTTTCTTCATTTCTCATACCAACACTCCAATCAACAGGGTCTCCAGACCGTTGAGATTTGATATTGAACATGAAGCATGGGAAGCCAGTGTGCGCTTTATGTGGGAAGATTTCGTTGATCAGCAGGCGCCTCTGGAGCTCTTCATTGTCCATCCTGATCCACCAACCACCATCTTTGAAGGTACGGTTGCTACTGTCTTGGTTGTACAGCATCCACTACCACAGAAAGCAGCGATTGTGGTAACAGCTCTTCCCGATGCGCCAGAAGTCAGACACGCACGACATGTAGCTCTTTCGGCAGATCCTGTAGTGACACAGGACCAGCTTGTTGCTGTAGCTGAAGTGCAGGGTCTTTGCAACACTCCTGGTTGTTCGACTTGGATCGGGTCGAGAGAAGTCCCTGCAGATGAACATGTCAGAACACATGATGGACTGGGCTTGCAGATCAAGATCCCTGCCCAGCGACTGGAGATGACACAGCACAGCACTGACCTCATTGCAGCACGATCTTTGCAAGCAGCTGGTCACCATGACAGTGATCAAGAAGATGAGCATGACGAACTCACTATGATCTCGCTTCAATTTGACAGTTTCAAAGGGGTTCTCTCGCAGACCATCCGTTTGTTGAACACTGATCCAACTGAGCCACCCGAATACAATGTTGAAATGCAAGGGCTCAATGGCCATCAGAGAGCGACGCAAGAGAATCCTGCCGAGGGACGACACCTGGATGAGCTCCATGATGCATGGTTGAGGGCCTCGCCAGTTTTTGCCGTATCTGTTGATGAAGCTGCTGTCACATTCATGTCCTGGTTTGTACATAGCCATTTTTGGACTACCTGTGATAGCCCGCGTATGCTTACCCTGTTCCCACAAAGGCATGATTGGGACAGCCAAATACGTTCCCTTTGGAGGGATCGAATGCAACCGGGCCAACCCTTTGAGGTCAGCATAGTTTCTCCAACAAGTGAAGATGACAGCAGAAGCTGCAACATTTTGATCCATCAAGGAACGACCAATCGGCACAGAGGAGTTATGTTGAGCACTTTTTACCATGCTGCCACCTCCCAGCTTTATCGAAAGCGTGCCTTAGTTGTCCCCAGTAGGATATCGTTCACCGATCTAACCCGCTTTGCAGACTTCCTGATTGAATGCCACAGTAGGACCATTCTCTGTGTAGGGTTTTTCGGCAGTGAATCCTTGGATGATGATCGACCAATTTTCCCGCGACAAGGGGCGCATCTAGAGCTCCACCTAGTGGAATGGGAAGTTGTCCCTACTGCTGCAGGGCAACCAACGCACCACACAGAACATGATGACTCTGATGCCACATCTCTCATGCATGCTACGAGACACAGACTGGCAAGAGCGCCACGTGTCTGTGGCATTGATCTGCCTGCACAGCCACACGAGAGCGGACCGTTTCAATTCCAAATCAATGCTCCTGAATTTGTTCCAGGCATACCGTGGGACCTTCATGAGCATGATGAATTTGTCCAAGATCTTTTCGAGGCATGGAATCAGGTTGCGTCCGTGTGGGAAGAGGATGAGCGCGCAGGGATGATTTTAGTCTGGTTTGTCGACCACCAGTGGCCATATCCGCATGGACATGCTCCTAGGAGGGTCAGGCTTCTATCCAACTTGCACGAATGGCGCATGCAAATTTGGCAGGCATGGCAGGATTGTATAGTTCCTGGACACGAACTGGAATATCAACTTGTCACGCCACATCCTCACACGCCAGACCGTAGGATTGCAGCACATGTTGTTGTCATTCAAAGACCCAATGAGCAATGGGTGACCAACATTGTCACTTTGTTTGATGAACGTACATCGCAGACCACGGTCTCCCAGTTGGCCATCACGACACATGAACACATCCTCCTTGATAATTTGGTGAGGGCCTTTGGGATTCATGAGATGTGCTTTGGAAGGACTCCCTCACTGCTTTGTCATGCATGGTATCGAGATCTAGCACTTGCATCAGGCGCACCCATACCTGGCAGGAGTGGCATGAGCATTAATGTTCTTGCTCGGCCTAGACCAGCCCCCATGCCTTTTGACAATAGGGAACCTGATAGCAATAGTCTTCTCACTGTGCCATTGCCAGGTGAAGCCCCTCATGCATTCGAAATGCCATTGACCAAAGGGCAGCACTGGAGCATTGATGACCATGCCAAACCACTTGTTTGCGCGACAAAACCTTTCATCGAGCTTAGACTCCCGGAAAGACCTTGTAGTGGAAGACATGATCAGAGCACAGTGACGCCTCCACAGCTGACGCCTGTGCCCATTCCGCCAACCATGCCTGCACAGATGGGCTTTCCAACATTTGTAGGTGAGATGCTCAATGAATTGCAAGCGACCATGCTTCGGACTGATGGAGAGCAACAGGGCTTCGTTGTTCGTGTTTGGTATCTTCATCATACCCATCGCCGAATGTCTAGGATTGCCAGGTACTTGCATCTGTCAGGGCCACCCCATTTGTGGCAGCCTAGGATAGTAGCTCTTTGGTCTGATCGTCTCATCCCATTTGAAGCAATCGCTATCCATCTTGCCAGGCCGCGACCATTTCGAACGATGCATGAACAACACCTTGCTTTCGATTTGATTGTGTCGCAAGGAATGCACGAACCACGCAAGTCCGGACTGATTTCAGTTTTTCCCTGTCAGGTGCATAGATGCCTGCTTTTTCATCGATGGAATGAAATTCCTTTGTCGGCAGAGCTGGTTCATGAGATGTCCAATGGTGACAGTTTTGACCTACATGTGTACCGAGACGGCCCTGGCCAGCAACCACCACAGCAGCAACAGCAGCTACCACAGCACCTGCCGGAAGCGGAAGCAGGCACAGAGGAGGGCCCAGTGCTCTTGCAGCTTCACAGTATTCTGCAGATTGACACAGCCCTCCACAATGATTCCGCAGTAGCGTCGGATGAACAGTCCATACAAGAAGATCCTCTGGAATATCCAATTCGTCTTATTGGCCTAGGTGAGCTTAGGGACCAGGTGCCTTCCTTTGTCACCATCATGGATGTGCCCACTGAAGCCAGTGTCCAGCAGGAACTGCGTTGTTTTGGTCATGCATGTACAGTTGTAGTTGCCTCCAACCAAACGCTTGCGGTTTGCATTCCAGAGAGTTGGCCTTTCGAGGAGGACAAGCTTCTGCTCATGTTTACTGACATGCAACAAACACTCCCGAACGAACAATCGGCCTTTTTGACGCTCACTGAACAAATGGATCTCTCAGAAGTACAGCTGATGTCCCTACTGCACAAATTTGGCTTTGAGAAAGCTGTCATTGGTGCAAAAAGACAGTACAATGCCACATTTTTGGAGGTCACTTTTCAACAAGCTGGAGGAACGCTTGAATCGGTTCCTCAGACAATTAAGCACCAGAAACCCTGGCCAGCAAGACCCCGTGGTGACAGAACCAAATCAGGTCCCATGTGGAAGGCACAATTGACTGCAGCAGTCCCACCATGTCTCTTAGACCTAGGACTGTCTCGCGAGGAACTTGATGCCTTCTTCAACTGCGACACTGATTATTTGTGCCGTATCACGGAAGGCCTTCCACTTCTGCCAGTGACTATTGAAGCCATTGCTGAGCTGAAGCAGCATTCGCATTTTGACCGTTTAGTAGTGTATGCAGATGGATCGTCCCAATCCAGGCACAAACATGTGGCACCTGCACTGAATGAAGAGCTCGATGTGCCGGATGCATGGTGTTTTGTGGTTCTGGGCGAAACCTTTGTTGACAACTCCAAGTCAGAGTGCGCACTGTTGGGTTGGCACGCCCATCAGGTTCGCTGCGACCCCCAACATCCATGGCACATTGGCGCCCAACACGTTGGCTCAGCCATTGCAGAACGTGAAGCCCTCACATGGGCTTTCATCTGGAGACTAGGGCTTAACAGCTGCCTCCCTACAGTGTTTCGCAGCGATTCCCTCCTTACCATTGGTCAGGCAGAAGGTTCCATAGGCCCAGCCGTCTGTGATCAGTCATTCCAAGCCTTGCGAGGTTGCTATCAAATTTTGAAAGCTGCTTTAGGAGATGATGTTGAACTTGATCATGTCTTCGGGCACCTTGCTGAACCATGGAATGAACTGACAGATGCACTTGCGAAGCAAGAAGCCAAATCAAGCTTTTTCTTGCCGCGGCCAAAGATCGATATTCCAAAGCTGTTGCCGAAGATTCCGTTTCTTTGGATGATCTTTGATCGATATCATGGTTTGCCGTCTTTCACAGGCACAGGGTTCGATATCAGAGCGCCGGCACTTCCCCCAAAAATGCCACCAGCAAGGCAAGACATGCCTCTCATGAAGTCCATCAAGCCAGTGAGATACAAAATCAGTATTGCCACAGCCAACGTGCAGTCCCTAGGAGCTGCTGATCAAGGTTTTGCTGGAAAGCTGGATTACCTCCGAGAGCAATTTGTCTCCTTGCACCTCAATCTACTGGGGATCCAGGAGTCACGCGCTTCGGAAGGGGTGTCAGTAAAACAAGGGGTCCTGCGCCTCTGCTCGGGAAGCCTACAAGGAAAGTGGGGAGTTGAGCTTTGGATCAATCTCCAACAACCTTTTGCACACATTCAGAAGACTGCCCTCTTTTTCCGCAAGCAAGACTTCCATGTCGCTCATCGAGACCCTCGCCGCCTCCTTGTTCGCATTCAAAATGACCACTTCCAGTCATGGTGCCTGGTTGCCCATGCGCCGCAGAGTGGCATTGCATTTGGAGACAGGCAAATCTGGTGGGACGAGACCAAGGAGATTCTGCATCGTTCACTGTTTCCAGGAGAGCAATTTTTCATGTGTATTGATGCAAATGCCGCGCCGGGTGTACCTGATGGTGTCAGTGTCTTTAATCAGGGGTTTAAGCATTCCAGTGGAACTCCCCTCTTGCGCGACTTCCTGGACGATTTTGAACTTTGCTTGCCAATCACGAGTGCTGCACATCAAGGGTCGGTCACCACATGGACTTCTCCGGATGATGCCGAATACACGATTGACTATGTTGCGATCCCAAGAGTTTGGCAATCAGCCTGCAATCACTCTTGCGTCCTGACAGATTTCGACTTAGCCAATGTCAACCTGGATCACTCGGCAGCTGCCATTGACCTTCAGTGGACGCAGGCTTCTGCACACCATGCAAGGGTCAAGACGGGCGCTCCTGGATACGATCGGACCAAAATTGACAGAGGAGTCGAAGATCTCCTGAAGCAACCCATCTCCTGCACATGGAAGGATGATGTGGAATCACAAGCCACGAAGATCGCGGAGCACTTTCGCACGCAGTTGGCGACGCGCTATCGAAAGAGTCGGCATGGCCCCAAAAAGCCTTATGTCTCTGACAAGCTATGGCAGTTGAGGCTCCAGAAGATTGCGCTTAGAAGAACTCTCCGCGACTGCAGAAGTCTCCTCCGTAGAGAAGCGCTGTCCAGAATTTTTCTGGCATGGAAACAGACGCCTGATGCTGAGGAACAGATCAACCTGTCCTTCAACTATGGCACTTCGTTGCGGATTGGGAGCTTCCACAGATACATTGAATTTGCCTCTGTTGCAGCGCAACTCCGAAAGGAACTGCAACATAGCAGAAACCACAAGCTGCAAGAGGTCCTGCAACAGATCGACCCTTCCACGCCTGCCTCGAAGATTCAGCAAATGCTCAAACCTTTCAAAGGACCAAGTAACAAGTTGCGACAAGGACTTGCACCCCTGCCTTTGATTAGGGATGAGAAAGGAGATTTCTGCCGAACAGCTGAAGATGCGTTGCACCGCTGGATTACCTTCTTCGGCAATATGGAAGGAGGCACCAGAACCTCCCAAGAAGACCAATGGAGTCAATGGAGAGATAATCTCATTTTCTTTCTCCAGAGTGATTTGCACATTCCAGTTGAAGAAGTTCCCTCGCTCTGTGACTTGGAACAGGCATGCAGGTTATCGGCGGCTGGGAAGGCCACGGGCCTTGACACCATCCCGTCAGAAGTTTGCAAATACTGCCCTAGAGCGGTTGCCCTTCACCTGTATAGCCTCATGCTCAAGACATGTGCCCACGGCCAAGAAGCACTAGCTCACAAGGGAGGGATCTTACTCCCCATCTGGAAAGGGAAGCAACTCAAAGATCAGTGCTCGGCCTTTCGCTCCATTTTGTTGTCTTCTTGTTTGGGCAAAGTTATGCACAAAGCGGTTCGCACCAAACAGCTCGACATCTATCAGCACTTCTTGCATCATCAGCAGCTGGGAGGCCGTCGCGGGGTGCCCGTGACGTTAGGTGGGCATCAGGTCAGAGCCTTTCAACGACTCTGTGCACAGCGCGGCCAACCATCAGCGTTACTGTTTGTGGACTTACAAGAAGCATTTTATCGGGTTCTGCGACCCCTAGTTGTTGATGGCCCCATCGACGATGTCACCATCGCAACAATGGCAGCGAGGATTGACCTCGATGATGGTTTTTTGCATGACTTACGTGCCGCCTTGCAACAGCCTTGTGCCTTGGAAGAAGCAGGCATCCCGAGCCACCTTCGACGCGCGATCAGAGCCTTGCACACTGACACATTCTTCCAGTTGCCGACACAACATGACCAAGTTGTCACGCAGATCGGCACCCGGCCGGGCGATTCGTTCGCGGATGTCATATTTGGCTTTTTGATGGCCAAAGTGCTTCAGAAGTTTCAACAGGTCATGGACGCTGCGGGATTCCTCTTGTCTGTGCCGAAGGAAGATTCGCTTGCCTTTGAAGCAGTGGCACCAAGGGACAATCTTTCATTTGTCGGGCCATGCTGGATGGATGACCTCTGTGTTTGCCTAACGGCAACCACGAATGAAAAACTCGACTCCGCCTTGGGCTTTGCCACCGGAGTACTCTTGGACATTTTCAAGAGCTATGCGATGACACCAAACCTTCAACCAGGCAAGACAGCGGTGCTCATTTCCCCTAGAGGACCAGGCACAAACCAATGGAAGAGGAAAATGTTTGGCCCTATGTCGGATGGATGCTTCTTGTCGCTGGGTGAACACCATTCATACAGAGTCCCCATCGTGACGGAATACACCCATCTTGGAGGGAAAGTGCATTTCTCTACGAAATTGAGGAAAGAAATCAAGACACGACTTGGACAAGCCCATCAAGAATTCAACAAGCACAGGAAGTTGCTCTATCAAAACCGACACTTCCCGATTGACAAGAAGAAGGAGCTCTTCCAAAGCTTGATCTTGAGCCGCCTACTCTTTGGTTCGGAGACGTGGACATTTTCCGATCAGAAGACCAGAGAATACCTACACGGAGGCACCATGGGTCTTCTCAAACGTCTCCTGCACCAACCTGGACACTGTCCAATTTCTGATGAGGAAGTTTTGTACAGAACCAGAATGCCCTCACCAACAACCATGCTACGAACCCGCAGATTGCGATACTTGGGTTCACTTTTTGCTGTTGGTGATACTGCTTGCTGGGGGCTGCTCAATCAAGATCGAGATTGGCTATCACTCGTCCTTGATGATTTCAGATGGCTATGGCATCAACTCCACCACTGTTGCAAGTTGGGCGACCCTGCGGCCCACCTACCCAGATGGTTGGAAGTGATCCGCTTTCACAGAGGATACTGGAAACGCCTGATCCGTAGAGCGACTGAACACTCCATCGGCATCCAAGACAGAGAGTACCTGGTGGCCATTACACACCAGAATTTTCTCGATCATTTGACAAAGGGGCATTTTGTTGAACTTGCATCGCATGAGACATTTAGCCGACGTTCATCTCCACAAGCCTTCGGATGTATGCAATGCCAGAAAGCATGCCGTTCTTTAGGCGGAGAAGGTGCTCATATGCATAGAACACATGGAGAAGCACACCCGGTCAGAAGCTTGATGGGTAGCACGCAATGTGCTGCCTGCCTGACGGAATACTATACCATGGGCAAACTCAAAATGCACCTCATCCGATCGTCGCAATGTCGCACAACATTAATTGGACGTGGGCATCTTGAACCAACCCAACCAGGAATTGGTTCAGTTGAAGACACAGTCCGATGGATGCAATGGGACAACAAACTGCCCCCCTTGGCTGCAGAGGGACCTCAACCCCGTGAGGCTCCTAGGAGGGATTTCGATGTGGAGCATCCAGCGCTCTATGAGGAGGTCATTTTGAGCATTCTGGAGGTCGACACTGAGGCCTATGAGACCCATGTTCGCCGATGCATTCGTAAACACCCCATTTCATGGACTAAGTGCAGGAGGACCTTGCTTGAAGCCCATAGACAGTGTGCAGAAGGTTTTTTGGACGTTGATCCGGCCCACATGCGCTCTTGTATGGAGACTTTGCAACGCCTTTCCCAGGCAGATGCATGGCCCTTCCTGGCAGCCCTGCGCTGCGGAGCACAACCGACTGTGCCATCACAGGAGGAAATTGACAGCCGCATTGAAGCCGCGCAGATCATCCATGACAGACTGGCGATCCCGCCTCCATTGGGCAGGGAACGTGTCTTCCTTCACGCATTTTCGGGAAGGCGTCGGCCCGGTGACCTTCAGCATTATTTGGAGGAGGCATTTGCACGTCAGGCGGATGGGGTTTTGCTGCACGTAGTCTCCATGGATATTGTCATTGACAAAGAATGGGGCGACGCACGCAGACAGACCACGCGCGACTTCTGGCTGCGCGGAGCGCTCTCTGGCTTTGTGCAAGGTGGACTCTGTGGTCCGCCTTGCGAGACATGGAGTCAGGCGCGTTTTGTCGATCTCGGAGAAGCAGATGAGAGACGTCCGCGCCCACTCAGGTCTTTGGAGTGGCTCTGGGGGCTGCCATCCTTGTCCTTGCGTGAAATGGGACAGGTTGAGGTGGGCAACGAGTTGCTGCTCTTCGCAATTGACTTGCTCATCTGCCTTGCTCGATCTGAGGGGATAGGAGTTTTGGAGCACCCAGGAGAGCCCGCAGATGAGACAAAACCCTCCATCTGGCGGCTCCCAATAATTCAGCTTTTACGCCAACTGCCCGGCTTCGATTTTGTGGATTTCGCACAGGGGCTACTTGGAGCGAAGTCTCCAAAGCCCACCAGATTCCTTACTTTGAACATGGGCAGCCTGCCAGGTTTTTTGCATAGCCATCGCTTGTGCCCCGACTTGCCTAGGAATGCAGCGATAGGCAAGACAGTCGATGGACAATGGGCCACGACTAGTCTCAAAGAATACCCACCGGCTTTAAACAAAGCCCTGGGGGAAAGCTTTGCCTTCCACCTTCTGCAGTACCCGTATCAGCAGGACACTGTGATTGACAAGGGGTTTCTCGATCGTTGTCGCTTCATGCATGTCACGGATTTTGGGAAGCATTACGGTCTTGATTACTGCCATCAACACAGATAGTTGTGCAGAAGGAGGGAGGGCATCAATTTGTTGCTCAGGTCAACACAGAATTTAGAGCTCGCCGCGACTTTCCAAGTCCCAAAAGGCCGTAGGAAAAAAATATATATATATAATATACCCAAAACTTTTTCGTTGGTTTCTGTTGGGTGTCTCTTCCGTTTTTCTAAAATTCCGTCAGGCCATGGATTACTCAGCACTCAGCAAGGTGGATCCCGAGGAGCCACGGAAGACGACATATGGTCAATGGGAATTTCAGGATCCTAAAATGGAGAGGCCATATTTTGTGGGGATATTCCCTTACATAGGCCTTACATAGGCCTTACATAGGCCTTACATAGGCCTTACATATATGGTAGGTACCTCCAATCAATCGGTTCCTGAAATGGCCATTGATATGGGGCTTTCCAAGCCGTGGGGGTACCACAATAGTAAGGGAAAATCCGTTTAAAATGGATGAGAACTAGGGGTACCCCTATGGAAACCCCCATATACTGTGAGTTTGAAAGTGAAGTTCTAGATGAAAATTCGTGATTGGTGGTGGAGAAGCTTAACTCTTTCACTGGTGATGATGACATGCGCAAAGCGCAGCAGTGATCGAAGCTATCTTTTTGCAGTTTCTCGGATGGGACATGTCCTGGACCTGAAGTCATGATGATCTTTGTAAATAGGGGATAGAGCTATATATATATATATACATACCAATCTTACTAAAATCAGTAGAATAAACATTGAAGCATACTGAAGCAAATACCTTATATATATTACCTTCACCCTGCAGTGGTTGACATATGGCAGATGTAGAACCTTTTGACATATTTACTCCGGTGATTTCTTACAGAGCTGGGTTCAATGGGCCATGTAGTTCGATGACTTGACTTACCTATAGAGGGTATGATGAGTTGATGGTATTATTGATATTGAAATTTTTGGGTAATGTGACATATTATCTATTTAGTATGGGTTTTTAATGGGTTTTAATAGTAGTTTCATATTTTGATGGTGATGTTCAATAGCTATCTTACATTACCAGAGGGTATGCCATCATATATCCCATCTGAATCCCACTTAAATCCCATTAGAGTCCAGTGTTGTTGGTGGTTAAATTACCAGAGCCAAGGGCATGCCGCTCACCCCGGTTTGGGTGGTAGTTTCAACGATTTGGGATTGGAAGAGTCTCCACTTCTTCAGGATTCGTGACCGAAGTTCTGTGTGTCAAGCATTTGGCTCTTCAATATCTTTATATAATTAACCAAGTTTGTAGATTCCAATCTATTGAAAGTGACCATTTATCTTGTGGTTAGATCACTTACCAACCGGGAAATGGTCACTTTGTTGATCAGTAGATACTGGTACTGCAATCAGACACCTGTTTGTGTAGATGATATTCCATTTGGCTGTTGATCACTAACCACTGTTACTATGATCCCATTCACTGAGTAAGTAAGATTCCTAGATGTATTCTCTTTTTGGGGCTTAGCTTCATTTGAGTTCACTAGCAGAAATGAGTACTTCTATCTATATACGTGGCACTATTTTTTTTGTGAAGAAGTACCTAACATTAAGCAACAAACACTTATCAGGAAATTATAGTTGATAGATGTTGAGAGTTGCTACCTAAGTAATGCTTTTTAATACTGCGACTATCGCTATTACTAATATGGGCAACCAAACAATAAACCAGCCATTTGGGAATGGTTTATTTGTGCCACCCGCGAAAATGGCTATTTTGGGGGATGCTGTATTAGTGTGTTTACCAACTTATTAGTGTTACTCTGTCATGTAATGATTATTATTATATGACTATTGTTATTAAGTACTAGTTGATTATGTGAATTCATTATTAAGTACTATGACGTGTTAATTACTGGTTGGTGGTTTGGAACATGAATTTTATTTTTCATAATATATGGAAGAATCATCCCAACTGACTTTCATATTTTTCAGAGGGGTAGGTATACCACCAACCAGATTATATATATATATACTATATATATACATATATATACAGCATAATTTATCACACATTCATTATTAAGTACTATGACCTGTTATGAATGAAGTTAATGAAGTTCTATTAAGTACTATGACCTGTTATTAAGTACTATTCCTTATTAATTAATCAATCAAGTTCTGTAATGAAGTCATGTCCCTGCCAACGTCAGGGACGCCCAGAGACGCACCACTCGGATCGTCAGGAGCTGCTTCAGACCTTCAAAGACAAGGCGATGGTCCATGTTTCGATGGTAGTAATACTGTATAATCACTACACTAGTTGATTAATGGGATTTTATAGTGATTTAATGGGATTTTATAGTGATTCAATGGGCTATTAATGGGATATACCCTCTGGTAATTTAACGTAGCTATTGAAAATGGCCATTAATAGTGGATTTTCCCATTAATAGCATGGTGATTTTCCATAGCTATGTTAGTTTACCAGAGGGTAATCACTACAATAGTTGATTAAGACGGTAGTACTACTATATTACTAGTTGATTATTATTTTATTATGTTATATTGTACTATAATAATTAACATTGGACGGTCCATGAATGAGCATAGTAATAACAATAGTAATAGACATATATAGACATAGTAGAACTAAGTTCATGGCAATAGTAATACTAATTATATTCGGGAAGGTAACAGCAAACCCAATAGTATTGTCAGCAATACTTGAGGATACTCTCAAAATTGATCAATTATAATTTACGTGCCGATAGGGGAAAATGTGACCAAAACACTTACCCGCTAGTAATTTGTTGCAGTTTGCTATGGTATAGATGACCTATTTAGTTCAATGATTTACCTTTGAAAAGTTGCATTTTTCCATAGCTATATATATATAACATTTACCAGAAGGTATGTAAGAATGCCCCATATAAAATGGCTAGGACATATCTATGATATCACCATGAAATATCCATGGGATCAAAAAACATCTGTGCCAAGGTCGGTACTTTTGGGATCTTTTTTGGGGCCGTCAATGCCAGTTGGAGAGGGCCGATGGCCAGAAAATCCCTTGGGGATGTGGCCATTGGAAGGATTCTAATGGGATTGGCCATACCACATACACAATGTTTTGACCATGGCACCTATGGGGGACTCTGTGAAATGAATGAGGTTTAAAGCCATTTGACTTTCTGGTTGCGTTACGAATCTGAAATGAATCACAAAGAACGAACGTGGATTCACCCGTTTGAATCTGGGCATATGGGCATATCATCTGTCAACTTTATGCCAGAAAGGCCATCTTAAAACAGTAATTGAGGTTAGATCATGGGTGCAGATAAGACTTCTAAAATGGGAGGACTCGCTGAGTATGAGTTTCAAGTCTCAAATCTCAAGTCTCATGTCACAGAAGCCGTGGCTTCATCTTCCACTGCTACCATGGAATCTTTGCTAATCAACAGTCAGTGTTCAGCAATGGTCCCCTTGGCCGGCTACACGGGCCCCCCATCTACGAGATCGCTAAGTTGGTGCCAATAGGTGAACCGACGACAGAGACATTCTACAAGTCTAGGGGAGATGGGCATAGTCGCAACGGTGTCCAAGGTCATCTCCAGATCAGACGTCTCCTTGACGGCATCAATGGAAGTCTACGCAGCCATCTTGTGGGTCAGATGCTGGCTGCTGGCGCACTTTGTGTTGGATGCTTCGCAGTGATGCTGGGGTGGTTTGGCCGTGCTGCGCAAAGTGCATGGAGATCACACATGGAAGGCGCTGCACATGTCAACCATGGCCAGGTCTTACAGTTTGTCAGCTGTAACCCTACTTGCAACCGGTGATTCACCAGAAGTTTCCATCTTTAATTGTATAGGTGCAGTAAAACCATGTTGAATCCAGTTTTCCTGGTGATGTGCTTCATGGTTATTAAATCTTGCTATGGCCTTTGAAATGGTGATATTATCACATAGCCAGCGAACACTGAGCTGTACCACGAGTCATCACACGTCAGGGAACTTCGCACAGCTTCTGGGTCAACGATTTGGAATCTCCCGCCTTCACAGCCGCCTGGTCCGCTTGGTTCATGGGGAGTTTAGGGAACCATCTAGAAATGTTGAAAGTTATACCAAAAGGTGCAGTAGATAAGATAATTATTTATATTACCCTCTGGTTAGTTAACATAGCCATGGTATAGATGGCCCATAGAAATAGATGGTTTACCTATTAAAAATGGTGGATCTTTCCATGGCTATGTTAGTCATAACCAGATGGTATTTAGTACCACTAAGCTTTCTTCCCGGTGATTCACCTTTTATATCTTTCAACCGGGATTCGACACTCCATCCACAACGGGATGCACTGAAGTTGAGCCGCTCAAAAAAGGTGCCAGCACTGTTCATCCAAGGGGTGTGCCAATGTTTTTGTCACTGATGCTATCCTCTTTTCATTTGGATATGTTGTTCATCACTTTGTTCTATGAGTATATGTATATGAATGCATTTTGCAAAACAGATGTGGGCAGAATGGCACAGCATGGATGAACAAGGCCAAGGCTACCTTAAACATCGGGGATTCCTGTAGACTGTAGATGTTTACTTCATCCAATACTTGCATTATGGTTATATAGGTGACATCATCCCGCAAATGACCGAACTTTTCAGGCTGTGAAACGGTGAAATAGCTGAGCCAGAGCCATGCAAGGGTGTTTGTTTGAACTGGTGGTTAGTACCTTGAGTAAATTGACTACGATTTTAACGAGGGAAACATATTGTCAAATACATTACGTGTATGTTAAATCAGTTGGGCCTTGCTCATGTTCAGTGAATAATCCTCCTCTCATCTTGCAGTCAAATGTCAACTTAGGATTGACACCTTGTACTACAGTAAATTCAATCACCATAAAGGATTGCTATTGCTGATAGATTGTGCTAAACCCGTAGGATTGAGTTTCAGTCAGTACAGTATAGTGTTTTCCCAGTGGAAAGTGTTCCAAGCAGTTCATGTCAAGTTTTATCGATATGGGGTATGGTCATAACTTTCCAATTTGTGCCGAACTAAATCCAGGCACGTATATAGAAACCAGGATACAACATGCGTATTGGTCATTCGGGGTGAGGATGGAGTAGGACGGGGTGGGTCAATAACGTTCATGTCAACTTGAACAAATACATCCGTCATGCTACGCTATGCATTTTTTCTTGCACTTGCACACATACGTCATGCTACGCTATGCTTTCTTCTCTTGCACTTGCCCACATACGTCAAGCTACGCTATGCTATATGCTCTTGCAGTTGCCCACATACGTCATGCTACGCTATGCTTTCTTCTCTTGCAGCTGCCCACATACGTCATGCTACGCTATGCTTTCTTCTTTTGCAGCTGCCCACATACGTCATGCTACGCTATGCTTTCTTCTCTTGCAGCTGCCCACATAC
>Ga0126342_10003325_pt1:0-2500 | contig 26462 bp, 28 predicted proteins | sample Cyp1metagenome_FD_92528 | JGI IMG/M metagenome (GOLD analysis project Ga0126342, IMG submission 92528) | Coral microbial communities from Lord Howe Island, Old Settlement Bay, Australia - Cyphastrea 1 metagenome | ecosystem: Host-associated > Invertebrates > Cnidaria > Coral ...
CATCGCCGTGTCCGCGACTTGTTTGTGTTTTTCCACGACTTTTGTGTCTTTCCATCCACAAACCCTACCTAGCCCCCCCCTTAATGAGGGGGTCGGCGGCACCAGGGCGTTAGCCCATTTATTCACCCAGAAGTTCTGTGGTTGAACACAAAAAACACCACAATCGACCACAGGTTGGAATCATTGTCGTTTTTTCACCCAATGTTTGAGCCTTGTCCCTCATTCTTGTCGGGTATCTGTCCATGTGATGGTTCAATCACAGGTTTGCTGGTTGAATCTTCATCTTTGATGGTCGAACTTCTTATGTTTGATGCTAAACATCCCACTTAGATGTGATCATGTGATCCTCTGATTCCCATGTTGGTCTATTCCATATGGATGTTCTTCCCTTGTTCTCAGAAAAACCCACGTCAGATCCCAAGGACCATGACGTTCCACAAAAAACCACTGATGATTGGCGTCAGGAACGCGTCGTAGTCTGCCTTTCGCCGGCAAATCTTGGCTCTCTCTCTGTCCAAGTCTACCCAGCAGGACCCAGCAATGTTATTGAACCATTGGGTAGAACCATGGGCTCAAAATAAATGGTTCAATAAATGGGAATGGCAAATCTTGGTATTGAACCATTTATTTCGAGCCATGCCCATATGTTGAGCATTGTTGAGCCATTCCCATTCCCATCTTGACGATACCCCATACTCACCGTACAGTATACGGCTTTCTCATGGTTTCTCGCCCCCAGGGCTTGAGGGCCCATGTACTGGGAAAATGATATGAGAAATGAATCATCGTTTAACGAACAAAACGAGCCGCCCAAGAGCCAAATTCGAAAAAACAACTGCTGAACCACTGTACAAAATATCAATATCAATCATAAAACACTGATTGCCATGAAAAAAATATGAAACATATTATAATATAAACATATTCATCATGCGCCTAACGTCTACGAGTACCTGGTCATTTTTTTGCGACTTTCGGCCACTTGGGGAGAGGGTTCAACCAATGGAACCTGGGGGCAGGAGGGGTATCCTTGGGACATCAGGGATACGACCAAGAATCGAATCTGTATATGGCAGTGTGTCAAAACCTTGTACCCCTGGTGAACATCAAAATAGCTGGTAAATGGATGTTCATCCCACTAAAAATGGTATTAATAGGTATTGATCCATACCCATATCAATCAACATCCAACAAGTCACCGGCTGGCAGCGTTTCAACTTCCAGATTTGAAAGCAGTCAAATCTCCAAATCAACTAGAAAGATCTAGAAAGTAGGTCCAAAAAAAAACTATGAATCTACAATAATTTAAAATCCCCCCAAGAGCCAATGATCAAAACGGTTTTTCTTTCGTAGAAACCAGCTGGATCTCGCAGCAAAATGCAAGTGCCTCATTGTGAGTGATGGGCGCCAAAATGAGGATCATCCTGGCCAAAAGGGATCTGCATGCTGAAATCATTCAGAAAATGTGGAATGCCCAGTTATGCCAATGAATCTTAGATCATTCGAACCGATTTTGGGATATTTTGGGGATGCAGTTCTGTGCTTTACTTCAAGAGCCTTGCGTTCTTCATCCCCGACCTGGCAGACCCAAATCTTCGTCAAAAGCCAAGGGTGACACAGCTGTGACACAACCAGATCTCGGTTTTTTCGGTCGTCCTGGCCCCCTCGGCCATTGCATGAAGCATGCAGATGTGGCTGGACACTAAAATGCCCTGGTTGGCACCAGCCATCGAATAGATCTCTCGGACCTGGCTCCGTCGTGGCTCCATTTCATGGAGGGCTTGGTGAACGGAATTCCTATGGATTCTACCCAGCACCAATATAAAGGATACCCTCTGGTAAACTAACATAACTATGGAAAATCACCATTTTCAATGGGAAAATCCACTATACATGGTCATTTTCAATAGCTATGTTAGTTTACCAGAGGGTACTGCTTTTCAGGATCATCCCACAAATCGTAGCTATTGTAACCCCAGTGGTAACCCACTGCACGAGATAAATCCACGAATCGTGGACTTGCTAACCAGGGTTATTGGCCACTTACTGAGTGGGATGATCTTCCAAGTATGGGGTCCCATATAATCATCAACAGAGGTTTAGCAGCCACTGCTCAAGTGGCTAGGCCCTAGGCGTGGCTGGGTCTTTTTCAATGGGTCCGTGGACTCACCTGCACTGAAACTGGAGCATTTTGGATCGGGGATGATTGACCAGTAACCCCATCTGGGTGGTTTCAAAATATGAAACCCACCAATGAGCATGGGGAAGATCAATTGTACGCTAAGCCAACAAGTTGCTTGTTGGGATGGCAAAGGCTTCAGACACCGAAAAACACCATCGAAACAGATGATCATGGATGATTCTGGCCGATGATCATACAAAACATGCCCAAGAATATACCACATGCCCAAGACTTAGAAAAGAAATGGGAAAGGGCATCCCCAATCCAAGGTGCATGGCCTGCATGGCATTGGTTTTACCAGGTTTACCACACTGTCTC
>Ga0126342_10003325_pt1:5000-26462 | contig 26462 bp, 28 predicted proteins | sample Cyp1metagenome_FD_92528 | JGI IMG/M metagenome (GOLD analysis project Ga0126342, IMG submission 92528) | Coral microbial communities from Lord Howe Island, Old Settlement Bay, Australia - Cyphastrea 1 metagenome | ecosystem: Host-associated > Invertebrates > Cnidaria > Coral ...
CGCTTCATCTCCCCGGATTTTTCTGGCCGGGCGACGTGATCATGCACAGCAGGTGCCCGATACCATGGATCAAGATCAAACCTGAAATGCTGGAGGTTCACCAACAGTTTACATAGAGCTTACAGGGAAAATTGACCATTCAAAATAGGGATGTTTAAAAAAAAAAAAACTGTTTCAATATATACTATATGGGGATTGATCCAGTCAAAATCAGGATCAAACATGGTTTAATTCATGGGGAATTTTGCAATTCATAGGGACTGAACATGGTCTGATAAAAATTCTACGGGGGTTTATCCATTCAAAATAGGCATTAAACTGATTAAACATCTCTATGTTTGCCCGAGCTCTAATTGCAGTGTCGGGTGACGTCTTTTTTCCATGTTGTCCGTGTCCATGCCACAGAATATCTATACGTATATCCTCATATCCTTCTGCATATCATTCGACGATCAACGTGAAGTTCAATGGGGGTGGCAGATTTCCCGATTCCCCATATTATGATCATTTCTCATTTCAATAGACGTTCAACGTGAAGTTCAGAGGCGGTGGGCGGTGGCCATGCAAGATGTGACATGCTGATGCATCATATCATGGAGGCTCAAATTCTGGGGGCGAACATAGGTTTTGGCACCAACATGTTTTAAAATATCTTATATGGGCAGTTGCCCTTCAAAATACTGATTAAACATGGCTTAAAGTTTAAAGTGCTTGGCTTTATGGGGATGTGTCCATTGAAAACAAACATTAAAATTAAACATCATTTTATATAGTTTTGCTATTCAAAACAGGGATTAAACATGTTTCAATATACGTTTATATAGGGATGCTGCCATTCAAATAGGGATTAAACATGTTCCTTGCAAACCCCACGTTCGCCATGCTCATCATATCCCCTGATATACTTGTCCCAAACGAAAAACACTGGCTATGCGCAGCGATTTTGACTTTTGGTTTTCAGGCCTTTGGGGTTTAGGGTTTCGGCTTTCGGGTTTGGGGGTCTTAAGGTTTACGGCTTTAGGGTTGTTGCAATGTTACTGTATTTGGGTAGCACATCCTAGAGTTTAGGATGGTTCAGGGTTTTAGGGTTTCAGGGTTTCATGTTTAAAAAAACACAAACCCTACACAGGGATTTGAGCATGTCAAAGGACATGCGGGAATGGACCACTGGCAAACGTAAGGTGCGCAGCGAACATGTTTCAATACATTTTATGGGGATTTAGCCATTCAAACTAGGGATTAAATTTGACTCCTTATATAAACAGAAGGACATGAAAATAGGGGGATTTAAGCGCCAAAAATAGGACGAAAGAACAACAACCATTTTATGGGCATATTTAGTGGATATATATATATATTTCACTGGGGATATCACTTAACCTACAAGACCCTACTTGAGTTTGTCCAAAAGTGGTGGATTTAGCCACAACTTAGGCTGTCATCTGGGGCAAAGCGATGAGTTAACCATGACTCAACCATTGGGTTTTAGGGATCCCCTGGCTTTGGACAAAACCAGATTTGGGTATACCAAATCCACAAGAAATGGCAGCCATCGGGCTGCACATGGTGGTTGAGCCGTTCCAAGAACATTATTGTTATGTTCATCATCCAATGTAAAGCTAAATGAGATGTCCAGAGGGTGTCCAACTAAATGCTGTGAACTCACCAAAATCGGAAGTCTGATCTTCACCGACAAATAAGGAAGTGTGGGGCTCTAATTTTTTGTTCCCCGGGAAAACCATGCCAAACACATCCCAGAGACCAAAGTGTTGTTTCTCACGTCCAACATACACGTAGAAGAGCATCCCATACACCTCAGCTGGCCCAAGGCTCTTTGGAACACAATGGTCCAAGTCCAAGTTGTGGGATACCCCAACCACCATTGATTTCCCAACTCAACCAGCTAAGTCGGGCATTGCTTTACTTGATCGGGCATTGTTTTAGTTGATTTTCAGGAAAAGCTTTGGATGGAGCCTCATTGCGCCAGGTACGCACCCCCAGCCGGTGCAGATTGCACCACTTTTCTAAATCTTGGCTGCACAGAGTGTTGCATTTCATGCTTGGCTTCAGATTCACTTGAGTGATCTTTATTCTGAATTCTTGTGTTTTCTTTCGAACTTATTGCAAGCCAGAGCATGCGCGACACGGCCACATATGCCTGCCAGGATCCAATTCATAATCCGATTTCGTATAATTTGATGTCGCAATTTGTTTGGCCAATCTCGGCCACGTATTTCTCTGAGACGAATGAAGCCTGAAAGGTTGACAGAACTCAGTTCAATCCATGTTTGCTGCCTATAGCATTTTCTTCTCAATGGTTTAGGCCGGCGCTCAAGGGCTTTAAAGCTCGCACAAACGTTTGGGCTGTTGAGAGATGCAAAAAGAGCCGAGCTCTGCAGCATGAGGATATCTTGATTTTCAGGAACCTGTCACAACAGCTGATTATTTCACCTACGTACTCATTGCCTGGCTGGATGCCTTGTACTTGTAGGTTGAGTTGCTTTCTGCCTTGGATCTTTCCTTCTTTACGGTCCTATGATGCTATGTTTTTGTACGTGTTGCTGTGTTTCGCAGGAATGCATTGATCTCATTGATCTCCGTTCTTTCGATTTGACTGTGCAAAACCTTGGCTCGTCCCTTACCTAAGTTAGGGATTCCCATCTATTTCCCCAATATTTTGGTGTTTTTTCCCATATATTTTTCCCTACCGTGATCCCTGGATGATGAATTTTTTCCATGGGGCGACTCCTTGGATCGACCCCTCTGAAAAATGATGGACTTCGGAAATGTTGGGATGGTGACATTCTCAAAATATATGGAAAGTCATAAAATTCCATGGTTCCAAAGCACCAACCAGTCCATGTTGACCATGTTGACCTTCTGCTGTGGCCACGAGGATTTTGACCCAGACCAACAATTTAATAATTTTCTCACACGTAAGCCTCGTTTTTTCGCAGGCGACATCCTAGTAATCTTCATGTTTCTCAAAATAGATTCCAATTTTGCCACTGTCGGAAAATCATGTTTCCCCTAAATTTGTTAGCCTGTTCACCCGGAAACTGATGATGAATCAATGTAAATCACCGGATAAATAAATCGATGTTCTCAACATGTTCGGAGGATTTTCATATAGCCACAGGCACCAGAAGATTGGCGATGTGCAGCAGAATGCAAGAAAGGCCTATCAGTCTGGGCCTCTTCCAACCATCCTCTTCAGAACGTTTATGAAGAAAGTTCCTTTGCGGCACGTGGCCAGTGTCTAGGTGCAACGGGCGAAGGGCTAAAACAAAATGATGGGGGCAACCCCAAACCTTCAAAGATGTGGATGCTGATCCAACCCTAAACCTCTAAAACAAATTGATGTTTCTCATTTCAACTGGATTGTTTTAGGGACTTTATAAATGGAAAATGCTGCAATTTGCAACCAGTTTCACATCACTTATCAAGCATGTGGGAGAACTGCCGTAGACACAGAAGGCGCGGATGTTCAGAATCGCCAAAGAGAAAACGGGAAGGTGATAGCACAAGGTCCAGGCCGCCCATCTGCCGGTAAGCACCCAGAACACCTGCGAATGCCATAGGATCATGTATATATATATATATGTGTACATATTATGTAGTATTATATAATATAATATAATATAATATAACATAATATAATATAACATAATATAATATAATAAAATAAAATATAATATAATATAATATAATATAATATATATATATATATGTGTGTCATGCTATGATATGTACATATACATGTACTGTACACCACATATACACAAATGAACATAATAAATGCATATACACATATACAGTCATATACAGACACAACACATTATACACATATATACACATGGAAACATTTATCACAAATATTCAAACATGTGTATCTGTATAAAAACACGTCGATCAACTACACTACACATGGATTGGGAATCTGTGAATTTACCAGCATCCCAATCATGGCCTAACCCATGATAGAACCATTGTATGTGGTGCTCCAGAACCCACTCTGCTGAGAGTGTGGCAATGTCTTCTACATGTCAGAATTGGACTTCACTGAAAAATGGGGTTTGATACTAGAATGATCCTACGACCTTCAAATACTCGCATATTTGCATGGCTCAATGACCAGACAGCAAACCAACAAATAAGATAAGAACAGAACGTAAAGACGTAAAGAAACTACGTCTGCTGACTCTGCTACGCGCCTCCGGCGTTTCTGGGTCCTCTGCTATATGGCTCTCACAGAGGCTGAGAATAGAGAGCCCTAAGAAGATGAAAATGGCTCCTGACCAGGTGTGCTAAATCAGAGGTGCCTAACGTGTCTCTAAGTAGTTGGCTAATTTTTAGGGAATATCATGCCCTTGTGAGTCTGTCTGAAAATTTGGTAGCCCGCAATCTCATAGTGTTCAATCATCATGATTCCCAATGGCAATAGCTGATCTTTTTTTGCAAGGCAAGTTGTGTTTCCATCGGTAGTGGAAACATTTATATAAAACATCCCGAGTTTGGCCATTGGATTTCCCAAAATCCAGCAGTTTATCATTGTGATCTCCGTTATTTTTCATGGCCATTTTAAGGGTTCCATTTCTGGACAAACCAAACTGGGTTCCGTTGCCCATTACTCGGCCCATAGGGGAATCTGGGTGTTTTCTTGACCAATGTAGAGGATTGAAGACCACAAAAAAGTTTGGTCCAGTTGGTAAAAAAAATAAGTGGGTCAATCATATTATTGGAATATGATTGGAATATATACGGTTTAAAATGGTTAATATGTGGTTATTATATTCAAGTCATCAAGTTGCACTTGTAAAAAGGAACGATAACACTTGTGACTTCTGAGGCCTAAAGGGCCTAAACTATCGACCCTTGCGGGTTCCTAATGCGGAGGCTGCAACGGTGTAGAAGAGCGTGGGCGAACAGAGCTGGATCTGCTCGACCTGGCCATGGTTTGTTTTCCTCTCTTCATAGGCATGAAAAATTGAAAACCGAGGTATACTGATCCCATTGAATCATCAAAACTGATGGTTTCACATAGTTCAGCATTGGTGCTTTGAACATCACTGAGGTCGAACCGTTCACCATTCACATTGATCCATGGATTGTTTTTCAAGGGGAAACAAACCATGGAGAAAACGCCCTGGAGTCTTTCGCCCACCTCCGATCTGCTGGGTGAACTCGCAAAGGAGGGGTCCGGAACGGGAACAATGGCAGATGCCTTGCTGGTCGACTTGGCAAAGTATCCTGAGCGACGAAGCGATCGCAGCGACTGGGGGATGGAAGATTGGCAGCTGGGTGTTCTACAGCTTGCCATAAATGGGGATTGAACCAACAAAAATGGGGATTGAACCCAAAATGGGGACTTAACTTAACCCACAAAAAAACGGGGACTCAACCAACAACAGTTACGGACACCTGGAAAGATGAAGTAAATATCATGTTTATTTGCTGTCCTGGGAAACAGGTTTCGGCATCTTTTGGGGTCCTCCAAGGTCGGAAGAACATTTCTCCCAGGGCCGAGAGATGCCCAATAGGCAGTTGCTCTAAGGTTGGAGAATCCCATACGAAAGATGACAACTGTTTCGGCTGTTCACTTAAGGTATGGTGGTAATATCTCATGTCCGAACCATTACACATGGGACACGCCCAAGCTTGGAGCCAATTCCCTGAACGGAAAATTTTGCCCGCACCGAAGGTGCCGAGGCGATCGAGGCGTGATAGTTTAGGAGCGGGGCCGATCGATTCGAACAATCCTGCAGCTTCGGCTGGGGGGGGCATGTTCGCCCGGGTGAAGCGCCAAAAAATGCGTGGGACTGTCGTAATTTCCAAATTTTGCAGATCGGCACAACATCGTCCAAAATCAGCGGTTCGATCCGACATGGCCCTCACTTAGCTCCAACTTGGGTCCAACACGGCAAGTTGAGCCAGTTTGGCAGCAACTTCGGCCCAAGTTGAGCTCGATATGGGCTCAACACGGGTGACATTGCTGGCCCAATACAAAATCGTCAAAACTCACGTTTTCACTTCACTGGCGTGGATTTTCCCACGTTTTTGTGGTATCGATGATGCTTCGTGTTGAGCAATGTTCCCCATTACAGTAAGTCTCCGTTCGGCCCAACTTGTTGCAAAGCTGTTGCCAAAGGTTGGGACCCTTTGGGGGCAACTTCGGCGCCAAATGTCCCCAGGACCAAGTTGCACATGTTAAGTTTGAGCCAACTGGCCTGAGTTCGGCGCAAGTTAGGCCCAAGTTCAAGTTGGCTCGTGTTTGGCCCAACTTAGGCCAAGGACGGCCAAGTTTGACCCCGCCACGAGCCCGCTTCTTTCCTCTCTGTCCTATTCACTGGGTGCGGGCGGTACCCGTTGCGAAGCGACTATGGTTTCCTGCATTTTTCCCATGGTTTCCTGCACCTATGAAAACTAACATGGAACATCATGGAACATCATGGAACATCAAGAATCCCCACCTTGCAAATCAACGGAAAAATCGCCCGACCTCAATTTTTGAGGCTCAATCCATGAATATCTTCAGGGTACCTCCCGTAAAATCTCATCAAAATCCCGCAAAGAGTCAGAGTTAAAGAAAAAACATAAAAATCCGAATTGTTGACAGTTAAACCCCCAATGATCCCATGTTTTGATGGCTAATCCCCCAGTGATCTCTGGGCCAAGAAACTCTCGAGCCTACCCTTCACCTCACTCTGACCTGGAACGTGAGCTATCACGAAATTTCTCAAAGGGGTATGTTTTGTATATATATTCTTACAGCATATATATATATATATGTATGTGTATGTATAATAGACTACAGAATTACAGTGTATGTCGGTATATGTTGTCAGGTATACAGTTATAGATGTACAACAACAGACTGGTGACCTATGCCCAAATGATACAGTAGTTTTTGCTGACAATGGGAATGAGATTTGGTGAAAAGCCGCTGTTCTTGTTGGCAGAATTTGTATCGAGTGTTGTTTCATACCCCATGGTTAAAAGCCCTCTCACATAGAAACGTATTTGTACTATAATGCGATATAATGTTCCATGGGTGTATGTTCTATACATTACCAAATACATGTTTGTATATACATATTACATCTACTCATGTACATACTATTACATACTATATACATGTGTGTGTGTGTGGGGAAATTATATAAAGTGTGTATATATAGTATATACGCACTACAAGTATATTATACATATGTGTCAAAGTATGTAAATACTATATATACTATCTATATACTATGTGTATATATATATATTGAGTCAAGCTTTGATGCCATCACCCCTGAGAATCCACCTCTTGGCCCAAGAGACCAGTTTCAGCTGGTCCAGCTGGCGTTTCCGGCATCCGTGGAGGGCAACCCGCAGGCGCCGCAGGAGGGACCCATGGGGCGCCCTCATCACTCCCTCCTCAGACTGTGGCGCTATTGAAAAGATGCTGATGCAATGTGCCAGCTATCTTAAATTGGTATATTATGGTATATTATCTATTAATTGTATTTAATTGTCAGTTACCATGTATCATTGTGAACATTAAAGGAAGACTTTGCCTTAAGATGTGAGTTTCACTATGTCATCCTTACCATGGCTTGAGGACGGGAGCTGCGGCTAGATATCTAGACTTTATAATTAATTATATATACTTATAATATATATATATATGAACATTTACTGTAATCTGAAAATTTAATAAAATTTACTGTAATCTCGAACTTTCATCCCACCCTATAGAAACCTCCGTTGCCTCAGTCCGTTCCTCTTTCTGCCCCAGTGGCGCTTTCCAAAGGTGGCGCAGCCAGTCACCCCATCATCCGCGGAGGACAAGTCGGAGGCGCGACCCATGCTGTGGAATCAACGGTTTTTTTTGCCGGAAAAAATGTGGGTGAAAACATGAACTTGACCGCATTTTTTTGGGGGGAAAACCCATGGGAAATAAACATTTTTATGTCATAGGTATGCTATGATGCTATCTACCTATTGGTTGGTCATAGGGGGAAGCTCTGAATTAATCAACCAGTGGGATTTTTGGACATTAAAACAGGTTAAAACAATGGCGAAACTACACCCAAATGAAGGGAAACTTGCGGCAAATGTTCCCTGAAAAGTGCCTGGTAAATGTTTACAGCTACGGCTGTCAGAAATGTCTTTGGGGGTTCGGACTCTGAAAGGCCCGTTTAGTAGGAATCTTCACCATGTTTAGCTCCTTAGCTCTCTGGTTTCTTGGTGAACGACTATGCTGATCTTCTTGTTTCAATTCAATTTCCCATAGCTCCTCTGTTGCTCTCAACATGTTCATCTGGTCCCCACCCTTTTAGGGACGGGCGACCACCTCCGCCCCGCCAGCGGACAGCGTCAAAGATGACGTGTCCCACGGGCACGGAGGTCAAGCTGAAATGTTGTGGCGAGGTCAGTGGGTTCAATGGTTTTCACTATCAGATATCAAACTTGGGAAATTCAGCGGCAGGGGAATTCAGCATCAAAAACGGGAAAAGAAACATCAATAAAGGATAATTATACCATATTATACCAATAAACAATGATAAGTTGGCCATCAGAATGAAGAAGTTAAGCATCAAAAAGGAAGGTTTATGATGGTTTATGTAACTTTAACCATTCAGCGAAAAGATCATTAGACATTGGGTCGATCGAAATCAGCCAACAAAGAGAGTTGGGTATCGGTCAAAATCGGAGACTCCCATTTTAGCTCAGTTATCATGGCTTGCCCTAGGCCCCCCAGGTTTTTCAGGTGATTTCATGTGCGGAGCCCTTTCCATGTTTCATGTGAGAAGATGTTTTCAAAGCACAATCTCCTGGATTCAGGCCGACGTGATGATATACCATCTGGCTATCTAACATAGCCATGGAAAATTACCATTTTTGATAGGTAAACCATCTATAAATGGGCCATCTATACCATGGCTATGTTAAATAACCAGAGGGTACATCTTTCATGATCCATGTCTCCAAGATTCATAGCAATTCTCCGCTGTCGCATACCAACTGACCAACCCCAACCATCACATCCCACCCCGATCTCCACAGGCTCACCCCGATCTGAACGGAACCCGAACCGACTGCCCGGATGCCAATCATGAAGCTACCGATGAAAATGCAGAAGAAGATCGCCAAGATCGTTCCAGGCTGCCATAACTGGCCGAAAAGATGGCTTCCCCGGGACAAAAAGGTGACTGGAAAGGATGCTGGGCTGGGGCTGGGGAGCTCAACGTCAAGTTGTAGCGATAGGCCCGGCGGCCCGACAGGCGATAGTTTCTGGGCAATCAATGGTGAGGGGGGAAGGGGGGACCTCGATTTTTTAAGAAACAGCTCCATGAGAAAAAACACGCAGAGTAGTGTCTCGGGAGAGTGTCCTTTCCTCCTTTCAAGGCAGTGCTGGAAAATCCTGTTTAAGTCGATCCTTTGGGTACTTTCCGAGCAAGAACAACCGGCAGGGCTCACCGTGCCGTCGGAGGGGATGTTGTGCCAGGTGTTACGAGTCGATGGATTAAAACTCATGATACCATAGTTGGGTGGATGAACATCATTGAACATCCACAACTTACCTGCGAATTTGCTATATGAACCAAAGGGTACCATACCAAGGCTTTGACCCATAAAAACTTTTAGCTTCAAATCCTCGGCCCCCATCTGTTGGTCTACGCTGCTATATAGTTTTCTTTCTTCATATATCGGGGCAAATTCTTCACTTCACCAACTTGACAACAAACAAAAATAGTTTGATTTAAAGAAGCTGTCCTGTCAATTATCCTGCATGATGTTCCTCAAAAATCATTCCCAGTTTCCGTCGAAATTCTCACTCAGAGATTCCCAAGCAGTTGCCTCGCCACCCGAAATTCTCACAATGACAACCGCCGTCCGACGCCACCGTGGCCTCGCCGGTGGCCGGGTTCTTCTCATCGTTGTAACGCAAGAGCATTCCCACGTAGAAAGCCAGGGCATAGCCCAGAAAGACCACGCACCTTGGAACTTCATGGGTTTTATGATGGTTTCACTTGGAAGGAACGAATCATAACCAACATCAAACAACAGGAATGAAGGGAACATCACCAACTATGTGTTTGGGAGTGGTTTTAATGGGATTTGATGTAGTTTTAATATGTGCGATTTTCCAATGTCTTGCAATTGTTGGGTAAATATGAGGTTCCAAACGAAAATGGCTATTATTTAGGGTCCCCAACAGGTTTCAAAAGCGTGATGTGCACCAACTCCGACATCAGCCACTCCCAGATCAACCCAGTGCCCTAGTGGAAAGCTCAAAAGTCAACAGCCTGGATCTTTTTGGGGCCTCCCATCAACAGCCTTGGAAAATCCGAGCGTCATGGTGTAGCCCATGCCAGCTCCAATCTTGAAGCCATTCCTGACCTCGGTGAAGGCGCTGCCCTGAAATGCTTTCCCGTTGCTTGATGGAAAAACAACAACACGCTACGTGTTGAACGCGACGCAAAAATCGCCATGAAGTCATAATCCAACCCTGAAAACCTGATTTAACCTGCTTAGTGAAAAACCCAGTTCAGCTGTCATAGATACCCTCTGGTAAACTAACATAACTATGGAAAATCACCATTTTCAATGGGAAAATCCACTATACATGGTCATTTTCAATAGCTATGTTAGTTTACCAGAGGGTAAGAAATCTCATGTTTTTCTTGGTCACATCTCCATGTTTGCTGGTGAAAAATCCCCATGTTTTTTCCCCATCAAACGGTGAGTCTGTCCATTAAATCACCAATAAGACGTCCATTTGAAGCCCATCAAACCCCCCATTTTTGGTTGGTGATATTCCCATGAATTCCCATTAAAACATATTACTTGGAGGATCATCCAACGAATCGTAAGTGGTTAACAATTAAAGCCTGGTGATGGTAAATCCCCGATTCGTGTATCATCCCATTTACAAATTGGCTTATAACCCCAGTTGCTAACTAGGAGGCGTGGGATCCAAGGGGTTTTTTTTTCGACACCATGTTCAAAATCCCCATAAACCAACGCCCGCCAGAATTCCCATGAAGTCCCATATCCTTTCACCGAGGCACCCCCCCGCGTCGCGCTTGCACCAGGGCCCCCTGGAAACGCTGCAACTCCTTGTGTTCGCCTCCGAAGGCCACCACGGTGCGCATGGCAAAGAGGCACTCCTGGAGGCCCAAAAAACAAGTTGCCATACCATGCCATAATCACACTAATGGCTATACATAGTGTGTATATATAATATAATTATATATATACATATATATATATACACATATATATATATGGTATGGTATTTGTTTATCAAACGCCAATGAAGGTGCGCAGCATAACCACAGCAAAGAAAAACACTGGAAGGTAATGAGTTCTTTGTATTTACTCAGTAAGCCCGGAGGCTGATGGCCAGGATGTTTTGCGACTGAAAGGCCCGCTTCGGGAGGTAGCAGCCTCCATCAAATAATGCACTATCCACCCGAACGCGTGATAGGCATCTTTCAAAGTTTCTGTCAGCCAATCCATTTCTGGTCGATCCCACCCTTCTTGTTGGTATGGTATATAATATATACATGAACAATATTCATATATATAGGGTATATTTGGATATATTTGATGTATGTATGTGTGTGTGTATGTGTGTGTGTATGTGTGTGTATGTGTGTGTGTATGTGTGTGTATGTGTATGTGTATGTGTGTGTATGTGTGTGTGTATGTGTATGTGTGTGTGTATGTGTGTGTGTATGTGTGTGTATGTGTGTGTGTATGTGTGTGTGTGTATGTGTGTGTGTGTATGTGTGTGTGTATGTGTGTATGCATGTGCATGTGTGCATGTATGCATGTATGCATGTATGCATGTATGCATGTATGCATGTATGCATGCATGCATGTGTGTATGTGTGTATGTGTGTACATTGTAGAAAGGTGTAGAAAGGTGTAGAAAGGTGTAGAAAGGTGTAGAAAGGTGTAGAACATTGTAGAACTGTACAACCACCAAAGATGGACGTTTGCTCGCAACAAATACTAGGATTAAACCAACCAAAGCGGTTGAAAGGTAGGGATTTGATGGATATGACCAAGACCACTTGGTGTTTTTGGAACCCAGTGGGTTGATTTATAAGAAAGCTATCCTTTCGGGGTGGTTCTTGTAGTTTTCCCTTAAACCAAGTCTCGAAATATGGGAAACTCTTTTGGGTCAAGAGGTTTCCTTACATCTTTACCTTACATGAGAAAAACCATGGCAACTTGCTTGGCATCTGCTTTTCGGGTCTGTCCCCTGCGATTGTCCGAATGCAACTTGGGTAACCAGGGTAACTAGCGCCTTGGGTAATTTCAACCTTGCAGGAATTAAAGTCCCCATGCCTGTTCCTTTACAGACACAGTTTCAATTCCTAATGAGTTGTCATCTTCAACCTGGGATGAATGCACATCCAAGTAGCAGAGGTTTCAACATGGTTTCATCCCCTAAAAAAGTCCCTGTGATCACCACTAGTTAAATCAGGGGGAATGGAAAACCACGAGATCTGGGATGGAAAAGCACTTGCCACAACCTGTAACTACAGTAGTGACACTAGTGGTTAAATCATGTTAAATCCCCACTTTCTGTGTGTGAAATCCCAGTTTCTGCTAGTCAAATCACCATTGTTTGATGCTTAAGCCACTTTGCTCATCTGAAAATGTTGCTGTTGAAATCTCCCAAATAAAAAATAAATTTAAAAAAAAAAACGAACTTCCCAAACAGAAGTCGACCCAGTTTTTATGTTTTGGTGTGAGATGGTGGAAGTCCCCATGTGTTCACCGCCAAAAGAAGTCAACGGCGTTTCTACCCGAAGCTCAGGTGCTGTCCTCAACCACTGCCGAAGCTTTGGCATACCAACTCTGAGACTCCATCTGGACCTCTTGCACAGCCTGGAGGATGGAAATGGAGGTTAGTCTGTTTTAATGGGGAAGAGCAAACCCCCCAGATATGGCTAATCTTAATGCGAAATATGACGGTGAACCATCAAAGTTGGAGCTGCTTTATTTTCAGACAAACCAAAATAAGGAAATCTTGTGATGTATCAAAAGTGCGCGGAGTTCAGTATCAAAAGTAATGTTTTTAAGCATGAAAGAATCAAAGAACAATCAACATTGGGAAGCCATCCAACCAAGGAGTTCACCATCGAACATGCTCAGTGAAAGCCTCAAAAATGTTGCACGACGTGGCCAAACATGGAAATGGAACCATTGCAACGTGCGGATCTTTCAGGGTCATGGAATAAACTGTCGGACCGAATTGGTTTCCATCTCAAAGATCGAAATGAAGATAATGAAGGTGGAGTGTAAATTTTGAGAATTCCTTCCGGGGCCACCAGAAAATTGAGGATCTCACCTTAGTAGCAGAAAACGGGTGACAGTATGTGACAGGAGGTACCGAAAAAGAGCTTGCTTTTCTTTCTGGAAAAGAATATCAAGTTCATCCAAACTCGTATGATGTGTAACCAGATATCGTATGATTTGAACATGGATGGTGCCCATGATACACTGTTGTGTGGCAAAATCAACCTGCAGAATCTTTCCACATTGGTCAAACCCTCATGGTGAACAGTTCCCCGCTCTCTTGGTGACCGGGGCAAAAAAAAGTCTGGCAACGGTAAAAATCCCCCATCTATTTCCATCGATTTCCTAACTACCCACGGTTATTCCATACCTGCAGCTCTAATCATAGTTGAACCTTCGTATTTGTTTTACCCAACCGAACCCAGTGTTGGATGGTGAAAAATTATGGTTTACTTTCCATGTTTGATGCTTAACCGCTTAACCCCAGATCTGTGATGGTCAAATGGTCGTTTTTTGTGGTCAAGTGCTAGGCCACTTAAGCCGAAGCTGCAAAAAAAAGTCCCTGGTAGGCCATCCCATCTTTGTTGGACCACAATCCCGATGAATCACCATGTTTCCTGAAAAAACAACCACTTTTCTGGTTGACCAATATAGCCAAATATATGTAACAATCACTATGTTTCGTACAACAATATTGTGGTCCAACCAGAAAAGTTGTTGTTTTTTGACGAAAATATTGTTGTTCAGTCCAGACAAAAACATAACCAGATATAGACAGTACGACCACAATATAATAACTGGTTGGTGGTGCAATACACATCTTGAAAAATATGAGTTCGTCAATGGGTTTCGGATGACAACCCATATATGAAATGGAAAATAATCCAAATGTTCCAAACCACCAACCAGAACAACTTTTTTTTTGGCGCCTTGCCCATCAAGGCAGCTCCAACACCCATGAAGGGCAAGATGGCGCACATCACCAGAGCCAGGAGCCAACCTCTGAACGCGGCCAGAAAAACGCTCGTAGTACGCCAGGTTGAAAAATTGCCCCACGAATCGGATCCGTGGTTTATACAACCCAGATTAGTACCCTCTGGTAAACTCACATAGTTATGGTAAATCACCATTTTTTATGGGTAAATCCACTATTTCAATGGCCATGTTCTATGTCGCAAACTGTAAACGTTTACCAGAGGGTAACAGTTTTTCATCCCAAAAACAACCAAATGTGTGGATATGCCATGAATCTAACTGGGGGTTTTCCCAAAGGGATCACCCGAATCATCCAACTGGGGTCACTGTTAAAATCTTCAGTTCGCCAACATGTTTTAATATATGCATATATATATGTATATAATATACATAAATATACATGTCTATTTCATTTATTTTGAATCTGCCATTTTTGTTGGCACTTCCCAGTGCCCCAGGTCGAGAGCGAGAAACCCATGCCGAAGGCGCAACCAAAGCCTCCCAGGAAGGCGCTGAAGGCCATGATGCCGTTGCCGAACTTATCGCCGAAGGCATCTTGGATCTTCCTAGGACGACGTGGAGCTGACGTGGATGAACATCTGGGATTCAATGCCATCATCATCCCATTTCTAGGGCTTAAGTAATTTCACAAAGCTCGGAGATGGTGACCACAAGGTGGTGCCCCCCCAGTCCCCAGTGATGTTTGTTGGTTTATAAGTTTATAAGCCCCATTCCGCATAGATATCTACTGTAGACCCAGTTGTTGGAGTTAATCAACTTGGCAAGTCATGGGGCACCACCTTGTAGTCACCATCTCCGAGCTTTGTGAAATTGGTGAACCCCTAGAAATGGAATGACGTAAAGTGATCCCCAAATGGTTGGTGATATTCATGGGGATACGGTCTGGAATATCAACAGTATGAGGATACTTGTGGCTTTGCTGTAAAAAAATATGTAGAAATGTCATGCCATGAATCCATGAAATAATGTTTGGTTAAGAACCAAATTCCCATAATAATGGATTATGATAATCCCCGGTGTAGTGGTATAGCATTTCTCAGACACACCCAAAGAATCGTTCATTGGTGAAATAATCCCCATCTTGGCTTGTAAAATACCCAATTGTTGATTGACTAATCCCAATTGATGGTTAGGTCCCCATGTTTGATGTTTAAAAAAAAAACTTAGGCCCCCGTGTTTGATGGTTGTGTATATATATATATAAGTCAAAAGTGTTGATGGTCAAATCCGCATTTCAGATGGTTACCCTCTAGTTAATTCACATAGATCTAGAGAATCAACCATTTCTTGGATCATTTTCTAGGGAAACCATGTGTTTTCCATATCAATGTTAGCTTTCCGGGTAAATCCCAGTGTTTGATTCTGAAAAATCCCTATCCGCCGATCGCGGCTGCCGAGCGGCTCCAAGTCATCGTTGATCTCCGCCGGCAGAGCCGCCACTTCTTGCAGGTCGAACCAGCTCACGTCCTGGCGATGGCGATGGTCGTGACAATGATCGTAGTATGTAGATGTAAATAGTAAAACATGAACTACTGTGGCCATCATCATCATCATCATCATCATCATCAGAATAGTCATTATTATCTATATTAATCATGGTGGTGGTGGTGGTGGTGGTGGTGGTGGTGATGATGATGATGACGGTGGTGGCTACCATACAGAAGTGGTAGCTAAGAACCAATAGGAATAAGAATGATGGTAGCAATAGTTTGTGGTACACCATCATCATCACCATGGCTAATAGTAACTAGTGGTAATTGAAACAAAATAACAAAAGTAATAACAATAGGAATGATAAGTAATAATAAAAGTAACTAGTAAGCATTACTAATCTTTAAGGACATCTTATAATAACCATCAGGATGATAATTGTGGTTAAATAATAACAATAACAACAAGAAAAGGCGAAACGTAGTAATAATGACAATCATAATTGGACAATGATAATGATGATTATGATTATATATGGTAGTAAGAACTATAAGAAGGAAAATAGATGAAAATACTAGTAATAATAGCAACAAGAATAATGAATAAAACATAATATGTATATATATATATATACATATGTGTATATGTGTGTAATAACTATATCATTAATCATCAACAACAACAACAACATCAACATCAACATCATCATCATGACCATCATGCTACTAGTAAGAAGAATGGTAATGTATATATGTAATTACTTACTATATATATTTACATATTGATCATCATAATCACTGCAATCAGAATGAGCGTAAGACAGTAATGCTATGAAATAGATCAACCTGTGATGAATCATGCGCGCAGGCCAGGGCGGCGTTCACCGTCCTGGTGAAGGACAATGTCAAAGTACAGAATACGGAACTTCGTCGCCCTCACGGCAAAAAAATGGTTGGTCGAACTTGGATGGTTGATATATGATGTTGATATTATCAATGATATATGTTGATATTGATCCGCTGAACATTTTGGTGTTGCTACATGGGTTTGTGCATTAAAATGGGGAAATGACCCCACCGGTCTGCTTTTGGGTGCTCCTGGTTTGCACGAAGTAGTCAAACAAACAGATCCAGCTGTTCGATATTCTTGGGACATCTTGTCCGTGTGGTTACAACCCTTTCCCTACAACAGCAATGACGGGTGCCGCTCCGTCCAAAATCAATCAACCCAACTGATGTTTTCTTCCCCTCCAAGGGACTGGACTTGACAGCATCACATGAAAAAGATAGAAGCGAGACAAATATTTGCCTTCAGAGAATGCAGAAACGAGAGACGAAGAATGGGATACCAAGATGTGGCATATACTGCAGCAATATCATTGATTCATATGCAACAGAGACTGTCTTCGAGTCTTCAACACGCGTTGGACAAATACATAAGCAATTCAACACATGATGCATATTGATTCCTCCACATCCAAGGATAATGCACCGAAAATCATCAACAAGTTCCGGGAAGTCACACGTCATTTCACTACATATAATCAAAGGAAATTGAGTTGGCAAAACTTCCGAGTTACGGACCACTGTCCATGGTCAGTTTTCACATCATGACGTCAGCCATTCATTCATCCATTCATTCCATTCATTCCATTCATTCCATTCATTCCATTCATTCTATTCATTCCATTCATTCCATTCATTCCATTCATTCCATTCATTCCATTCATTCATTTCATTTCATTTCATGTCATTTCATTTCATTTCATTCAATTCATTCATTCATTCATTCATTTCATTTCATGTCATGTCATGTCATTTCATTTCATTTCATTCAGTTCAGTTCAGTTCAGTTTTGTTTAGTTCATTGCATTTCATTCATTCATTGTTTCATTGGCTCATTCATTCATGAACTTCGTTCCTTTATGTCATTCGTTCAATTGTGCATTGATTCTTCCATGTCACTGATTTCATTTGCTTTCATGTCATGTCATTGGCATCTCAAAAACCCGGATATAATTCATTGCACCTCAGAACCTCAATCTTTCATCAAGAGCTTCCAGGTGCACCAGCGACACCAGCGACCATCCACACTATGGAGACTACTGGAGATCCCCCTGCATCCCAGCTTCGGCCAGATGCCAAGTTGCTGAAGTTCAGAGAAGATTTTGAAGCAGGCGCCCTGCAGACTGCTGGCCACGATGTTTGCCACGCCAACCAGGGCCATGATAAGACACAACTCTTCCTGGGAGGATTCGCCGTGATTCACCAATTCGCCATGGACCAACTGGTCAGACACACCTAATTCTGGAACCGGAAGCCACATTTTCCTGGTCATAAATTGGTCACATCTTCAATAGGGAAAAATCATCTTCCAAACCCCAGAAAGACTTGGGGTCACTTGGGAAGACTTGGGATTGGTTAGTGAAAAACTCTAAATCTGGCCATGAAAACATCCCGGAAAGCCATTTCAGTGAACTCTCCCCGCTTTTGGAGGTTTCAAGGAATGCAATTTTTACGCCAGTCTCACATACAAATAGCCTGTTGGCCCCCAAAATGAACGGATTCAGTACTAAACCCTAAACCAGCAAAAAGGGAATGTTGAACGGGGTTGGTTGTACCCTCTGGTAAACTAACATAGCTATGGAAAATCAGCATTTTTAATGGGTAAATCAACTATAAATGGTCATTTCCAATAGCTACGTTAAATTACCAGAGGGTAGGTCCACTTTTGTGGGTCCCCCCGGTGACGAAAATCGCACCGCCAATCCACTCGGGCATTTCCGGCCAGGCCACCTTCACCACCTGTTTCGGAACCCCCTTTTTCTCCGAAGGACGGGCTGAAAGTTTACATAAAGCCGAATTGAAGTGACGTGATGTGATATCCCATCATCATCCCAGGGATTTCCCTTCAAAAATGCACAAAACAAAACCTCAAGCACCAACCCCAAAATTCGGGATCAAATGGTTTCAGCCGCATCGCAGTGCTGACCAATAGATTCCAACCCTGCAGCTTGATGTCCAAAAATACCCGGCCTGGTAAACGTTTACATAGCGAAGTGAAAATCACCACTATAAAAGTGGGTTCATCACCTATAAATGGACCATTTTCAATAGCTATGTTGACATAACCAGAGGCTAAATCCAGTGATCATTGACCTGAAAAATCCACTGACCACTCAGTGGGGCCCATCCACACGACCCAGGCGGTCAAGGGACCATCTTGCTCATCATTTGGTCCATCGCCTGCGATTCGGAAACCTGATTTTCGGGTTTGGCGAAAAAAGCCATGCCAAATGGCAGTTTATCTTGATTAGTTCAACTAGCTGCTTGGTATGGTATAAAAAGAAACAGATATACATATGTATATGTATATATATATGATATGTATATATATATATGATATATTCCATGATATCCCACATGTATAATCCATTGAAACAGCATCCTGTCGACCAGAGTTTTCTAGATTCCATTTGATGGATGATCATGATCTTGGTTGATAGTTGTAGTTGAGGTCGAGGGCAAGATGTGAAAAACTTTAAAAAAAAACACGTTTTTGAATGGGAATGGGCATCGAACCGCGAAAAAAATGTCAACATCCAAGCCTTGAAGCAATGTCCAGCGACTCAGATGCTACTGATCGGCCGGAGCGCACCTGCTGCTCAATTGTCGCCATGGCGTCTGCTGTCATATTTTCCTCAAGGTCTTTGCGCTTAGAGGGTCAATGACATGTCAAATATCCCCAACGAAAAAACGACAAGGCTTCACATTTCATGGTTGCCAGTTTTGGGCACCTAAACAAAGCCACAACGCAGCCAAATGGGCGGTTCTCAATGGACAATATATGGTCCCAAACACACAGCCAACACGGATGATTCCACCATATGAAACCAAGTTTTTCGTACAAATTCTCTGTGCGCCGGCGTAAAGCTATTCATATACACATAGATACGTGTGTATATATACCATTGTAGACATACATACTTTGTATATATCTGCATAATTATATAGAACATATAGACACATATAGTCATATAAAATCGTTGCATTATATACGTTCATAAGTCTAAATGATCCTTGATCCCACCAAGAATATGGATGACAGCTGGGAGCTAGACCCTGTTTCAGACACATGCCATTAGCCTCTGGCAATTTAAGATAGCCATGAAAAACCACGTTTTTTGTAGATGTTTTACGCATTAAACGTATTTAAACATGATTGTTTTCCACCTCTATGTTAGATTTCCAGAGGGTACAAGGTGGCGCCCCCGAGTTAGAAGTTGGTTTATTTACCCTTCGGTCATCTAACTATACTTACAATCACCATAAAACCCAGTTAACCTATAGTAAACCCCAAAAAAACACGGGAAAAGCGTTTCCAGGGTCTTCTAGATTATATTATATTACTACATTTAGATATATTTACTCCATGTCCAGGTTTCTCACTCTTCTATCTTTTGGGGGTTGCTATAGGTTAAACAAGCATTTGCCACAGGCTTGTACAACTAGAATCTCGTGCCAGGAGACAGCCGCAAAGGTGGCGCCGGTCATGGAGATGCCTCAGTTTTTTGCAACGAAATGTGTGGAGTTTTGTGGTGGCTTAACCAGCACAAGTGACTTTAAAATGGTGGGTTCATCCTCATCACCATCACCAGCATCATCATCATCTTCTTTTTCTTCTTCATCATCATCATCATATAGTGGTTTTACCCAAATATACATATATATATATATAATCTTGTGATTCTTACTAGCACACATTAGGCTGTAACCAGCAAAGACGGAGGGGACGGTTAACTTGCAGAAATTGGGGGTTTAACAAGAACTTGACGTATAAATGGGGATCCCAAAATGGATGGTTTATAATGGAAAATCCTATTGAGATGGATGATTTAGGGGTATCCACATTTCCGCATTTTAGGAAACCTCCATATTCGCATGAATGGGTTTGTACTCAAGAATGTTCATGATACATGGATATAGATGGAAGAATCCCGGGGTCAATTTGGGACAGTTTGATTTTCGAACTGACCCATCCTAGCCATCATAGCTGTGCCCAACAAAAACTCGTGGTTTTGTCTGAAAATATACCGCGAAGCCACTGGTTGATCATGATTTGTTCGAAATAACGATTTTGAGGGTATACCCATGGTTGATCATGATGTTCCACAGCGATTTTGAGGCTCCCCATTTTCAGACCGACCCCATATCCCATGACATTCCCATGAAATGGCTGTTTTCGCCCATGAAAAATCCAGCTTCAAAAACGCCGTGGGGAAACCCTGGATTTACCCTCTGGTTATGACTAACATAGCTATTGAACATGTAGCATTTATAGATGGTTTACCTGGTTTACCTATTAAAAATGGTGATTTTCCATAGCTATGTTAGTAACCAGAGGGTAAACCCCCCATGTTAGTCCCATGAAATCCCACCACCAGCTCCAGGAAGCTTCACTCTGGGGGACCCCAACCCATGCTATCGATGAGGTCGCCAAAGACGATACACAGCAAGGGCTGACTGATACCGTTGCCAATGGCGCCCAATATGCCGATGATCAAGATAGCGGCTTCCTAGGGATATTCAAGGGGATAGGGATATAGTTGTTTTTCCCCACCTGCCAGGTGAGGGTTGTTAGATTTTATGTCAGTTGCCTCCTCCTCCTCCTCCTTCTCCTCCTTCTCCTCCTCCTTCTCCTCCTCCTCCGCCTCCTCCTGCCTCGTCCTCC